>Ga0335075_10002657_pt1 | contig 28589 bp, 22 predicted proteins | sample Lox_Sample_24_FD_206723 | JGI IMG/M metagenome (GOLD analysis project Ga0335075, IMG submission 206723) | Soil microbial communities from Loxahatchee National Wildlife Refuge, Florida, United States - Lox_Sample_2.4 | ecosystem: Environmental > Terrestrial > Soil > Wetlands | place: USA...
AGGGACCGGCAAAACGGCGATCTGTGAGTACCTCGCGACAAAAAAATCGCCGAAATATTTCGCGCAGAAGCTGACGTTCAAGAATTTTCCGTTCAATCGACTCTATTCACTAAACGACAAAGGCTATACGTCGCCGAATCAATACATCACGCTATGGAAGTACTTAATCTATTCGACTACTTGCAAACTACTGCATAAGAATCCTGACGTCGACATCGCCTCGCGAGAAAAGCTCGAGCCGTTGTTCAACGTTGATATCTCCCACGCCTTGCCGAATGCCGTCGAACGATGGACCGACGTCAATTTCGAGCTAAAGATTTTGGGGACTGGCGCAGCATTTGGCCGTACGAAAGGGATGGCAGGCGAAGTTGCGCTGGAGCTTGGAGAGAAAGTTCAGATTCTCGAGGAGTTCATTCGTGGAAGGTTGGGTGCGTCAACGTATGTGATTCTTTTTGACGAGCTGGATGAAGACTTTAAAGACATCGTGAATCCGGACAAATATCGGCAATACACCGAGCTGCTGACGAGCCTTTTTAAAGCGATTCAAGATGTGCGTTCCGTGTTTCGCGAGTGGAAGCTCTATCCAATCGTATTTTTGAGAGATGACATTTACGATGTTTTGCAAGATCCCGACAAGACCAAATGGAGTGACTACAAACTGGAGCTCTCTTGGGACTCACAAGGAATCAAGAATCTTCTCGCGTTCCGCATATCGCGAGCCATAAATCCTGCAGGAAAGCCGCTGGACTTCGGTCAAGCGTGGCTGCGAGTGTTTGACAGCACAGACGTTTTCCACGGGCATCGCAAAACGGTTAGATCTTCAGCATTTGAGTACATTACTCGCAGTACTCAGATGCGACCAAGAGATTTCATTCGATACTTGCAAGTGTGCGCTGAGCAAGCGATAGACCACAATTTGACTCTAATAACCCCTGAGATCGTCAGATCAGAGGACAAGTCATTCTCCAATTACCTGCGCAGTGAGTTGGAGGACGAGATTCACGGGATTATTCCTGAGATAAAACGCATCCTGATTTTGTTTTCCGAGCGCAGGAAGCAGGCTTTGCATATCGATGAGTTTTTGAGCATGCATAAAGAGCTCGTCGATCTAAAGGAGCTCCCCAGTCGCGACGGTAGGTTCATCTTGCAGGTGTTGTTCCATTTCAGTGTCATCGGGAATGTTCCTAGGCAGTCAAACCACGCGGTATTTAGATACCTCAACAACGAAGCTCGATTGAACATGAGCGAGAAGATTTGCGTTCATCGTGGCCTATTCAAATCGCTTCAAATTTTGTAGTGAATCGTCACTAGAGCAAGCGAGCGGATAGTTTCATGCATGTTCCTAGAAGCGCTCCCAGCTTGCCGCCGTGGAGTGTTTGAGTATCGAGACATGCCGGATCGTTCGATGCGTGCGTTTATATTTCGCATCTCTAGCGCGTGTTTGATTGGTTGGTTCCCCCCATCCGTGCGCGCTCCTGATTAGCTGCGACACACGCGGAGACCTCCACTCGATACGCGGCGCTCTGCGCACCCGCCTGTTTAGCTAACAAGATGAGTCGCGTTTCTGTCAGGCGCGGCCGATTCCAAGAATGCACCGGGTTCATTTCCGTCAGCGCGTCGAAGTGCTGGTGGAAAAGCGACGTGCTGGCAGCAACATTGAGCTCTTCCACGCAGATCGGTTCCGCGAGCTTCGTCTGTGTCCGCCTGATTGTTTGCCGGATCTCGTGCGTGTTGCTGGCGCCGGTCGCCATCCGCGCGATGGCCTCACCGCGCGTCCCTGAGAACGGAGGGCGCTAAGGGGCGTCCTTCACTCTTGTCCGCGACGCAGCAGTCATGATCCCGATGCCACCCACGATAAGGCACGTGATTACGATGTATTTCACGGCCAGTCCGGCGAGAACCAAGCCTCAGGCAATGCCGTCAATCAGAATCGCCAATCCCAACATGTAGATCGCGAATGTCATAGTTCACTCAAGTCGCCGCTCGTCGGGATATTACGCGGACTCCATCGTCCGCAAGCAGTCACATGCCCTGGGCGATACTCTGCACATCCCTCGTCGACAGCGCCCGCAAATATCCTCGCGTACTCCGGACTGACTAGTCACCGCCAGGCCCGTCTTCAAATCGTAAGTGCTTCACGCTCTTCCCATTCCGCCGAATCAACCGCAGCGCCTCTACGCCAATCTCTATGTGCCTCTTCACGAACTCATCCGTAACCTTCCGATCCGAAGCCTCCGTCTTCACCCCCTCCGGCACCATCGGCTGATCACTGACCAGCATCAACGCCCCGGTCGGAATTCGATTCGAAAACCCCGCCGCAAAGATCGTCGCAGTCTCCATATCTATCGCCATCGCGCGAGTGCGGCGTAGATAGTCCTTGAACTCGTCATCGTGTTCCCACACACGCCGATTGGTCGTGAACACGGTGCCCGTCCAGTAGTCGAGCCCCAGGTCGCGGATCACCGTCGACACGGCGCGTTGCAGGCTGAACGCGGGCAGGGCGGGCACTTCGGGCAGAAGATAGTCGTTGCTGGTTCCATCGCCCCGGATGGCTGCGATCGGCAACACCAGGTCGCCGATCCCCACCTTCTTCTTGAGCCCGCCACACTTGCCGAGCAATAGCACGGCCTTCGGCATCCGCGCAGACAACAAGTCCATGACGGTGGCCGCATTCGCGCTGCCCATCCCGAAATTGACGATCGAGATGCCGTCAGCCGTCGCGTTCGGCATGGGGCGGCCGCGGCCCATGATCTCGGCGCCGGTGCGCTCCGCGAAGATCTCGAGGTAGTTGCCGAAGTTCGTCAGCAGGAAGAAGTCGCCGAAGCTCTCGATTGGGGTGCCCGTGTAGCGGGGCAGCCAGTTATCCACGATCTCTTTCTTTGTCTTCATCTCAAAGGCCTCGGCCTTCTCCCGGTCGATGCAAGAAAGTCATTGCTCCTCGATCGATCTCGTCGGCGGGTCGCTCGCTGGTCACCACAATTTCAGTGACGACGGGGCGGTGCGGCAGCGCGCGCAGGCGACTGCGCATGGGCAGCGGACACACAAAAGCAGCCGACCGCATCCATGCGACCGCCGTTTCCCGGCGTACTGCGCTAAGCCGAATCCTTCATCCGCGTCCTCGACGCAGCAGTCATGATCCCGATCCCGCCCACGATCAGGCACGTGATCACGATGTACTTCACGGCGAGCCCCGCCAACACGAGGCCCCAGGCGATGCCGCCGATCAGGATCGCCAACCCCAACATGTAGATCGCGAATGTCACAGTCCACTCCCTTCGCTGGTCGTCGCGATTCTAAGAGGGAACGTCATTCCGGATCACGACTTCTTTCGCGCCGACCTCGACCGTCTCATCCGCGCTCACGACGTTCCAGCTGGAACGTCCCCCGCCTTGCGCGTGCGCTGAATCAGGATATCCACCGCAGTCGGCAGATCCATCCGATCTCCCCGATACTTCCACTGCTCACTCGTCGCGGACTCACCCGACGCGCCGCGGCCGGTAGCCGGCCGCTGAGCCGCCATGCTCTCCACCGCCTCTCCATCCGGCCGCACGAACCGCAACGCTCCATCATCCAGAATGCGTACATCGAACCCGCCCTCATGCACGGCGCGATGATGAAACCGGCACAGCGACACGAGATTCGACGGCTTCGTTTCCCCGCCATTCGCCCAATGCTTGATGTGATGCATGTCGATATACCGCGCGTTCGCGCACCCCGGAAATCGACACCCCTTATCGCGCGCTTCCAGCAATCGACGCAGCGGCGTTGAAATCGTCCGCGTCTTCCGCCCGACGTTGAGAGGCTCTCCATCCGAATCCTCGATCAGCGCGAACAGGCTGGCATCACATGAAAACCGTCGCGCGGTTTCTGCCGCGATGGACGGCCCATGTTCGATCTCGCAGCAGCCGGCGGCGCGATTGCGCAGCGTCTCGGCGGCAACATGCACGACGATCTGCTGCCGATCCGTCCCGGGCGCCGCGAGCACGTCGTGCGCGAGGAAACTCTCGGCGATGCGCGCCAGTGCATCCGCGCGCCGCTCGACGATGGGCACGCACACCTTGACGTCCCCGGCCTGGACCTCCGGATACACGGGGATATCCTCCAGCGCGACATCGAGCGCCTTCATCAGCATGGCGCCCGTTTCCGCCGGCAGCTGACAGACGAAAACGATCGAGCCGTCGTCACCATGACGCACCGACACGCTGCGATTCTTCTGCTGCCGCTGCTCCCGCGACAGCTCCTGCGCCTCTTCGCAACTCCGATAGGCGCGCACGAGTCGCTCCACATGCGCAGCCGTGCCGTGCTCCGCGATCGACAGCAGATATTCCTCGTTGTGTCCGTTGCCGACGCGCGTGATCTCCCGCGCCTTCGAGTAACTGAGCTGGCCGGCGGCCATGGCGGCCGACACCTTCGGCAGCGTTTCGAGCGCGCGCGCGACGCGCACCTTCTCGCGGGCCGCGCCGATGCCGATGCCGCACATCCAGTTCAGCCAATGCGCGCAGGACTGCGCGCCAACCAGCGCCCAGCCGCCGCGCCGATCGAACTCGGCGATCAGGACGAGCAAGCGGTGGTTGTCTGCATTGAGCTGGGCGGCGAGCGAGCAGAGATCGTTGGCGAGTTCGTCGATGGAACGCATGGGCACCTCCGTTGTGCGTGCATGCAGTATACGAACTGCGAACTCGCGCGGCATCACCCGAACGGGTGGTGCCGGGTAGTTAGTCAGATCGGCGGGCGCTGTCGATCCGCCAGTCTCACGCCCACCGCCAACACCGCACCCCCAAACAACAACGCCGCCAGAAAATACATCCCATCCCCCGTCGACCCCGTCGCATCCTTGATCGCCCCCACCGCAAACGGAATCACGAACCCGCCCAGATTCGCGACTGAATTGATGATCGCAATCCCCGCCGCCGCTGCCGCGCCTCTCAGGAACGCCGTCGGAAAACTCCAGAACAACGGCGATGCCGACATCACGCCGAACGTCGCGAGCGTCAGTGCTGCCAACGCCGCGGCGGGGTAGTTCGAGAACTGCACGCTCAACACCAGGCCCAGTCCACCGCACGCCGCCGACACGGCGAAATGCCAGCGCCGCTCCCGATGCTTATCCGAGCTGCGGCCGACCAGCACCATGCCCACCGCCGCCACGGCGTACGGAATCGCCGTGAGCATGCCGATCTCGAGCGGGCGCTTGACGCCCAGGTCCGCGATGATCGTCGGCAGCCAGAATCCCAGTCCGTAGATCCCGGACGCGCAGGCGAAATAGATCAGGCACGAGACCCACACGCGCCAGTCCTGAAACGCGGCCTTGAACGAGCCAGCAGGCGCGTCCGACTCATCCGCGGAAAGCTGTGCGGCCAATACCGCCTTCTCGTCGGGCTGCAACCAGGTGGCGCTTTGGATGTTGTCGGTGAGCCGCAGCAGGTAATAAACGCCGATGGCGAGCGCGGGTAACGCCTCGATCAGGAACAACCACTGCCAGCCAGCCAATCCACCGGCGCCGTCGAACTGCTGCATGATCGCGCCGGACACCAGGCTTCCCGCAACGCTGCACAGCGCAACAGCGGTCATGAACAACGCCACGATCTTTCCGCGCCGCGCCGCCGGATACCACTGCGTCAGGTAGTAGATGACTCCGGGAAAGAACCCAGCCTCGGCGGCGCCCAACAGGAAGCGCAACGCATAGAAGCTCGCGGGCGTGGTGACGAACATCATCGCCGCGGAAATGATTCCCCACGAAATCATGATCCGCGCGAGCCAGCGCCGCGCTCCGATGCGGTGGAGCATCAGGTTGCTGGGGACTTCGAACAGGAAGTAGCCCACGAAGAAAATCCCGGCGCCGAGGCCGTAAACGGTCTCGCTGAACCGCAGATCCCCGAGCATCTGCAGCTTCGCGAACCCGACGTTCACGCGGTCGAGATAGGCGGCCACGTAGCCGAGCGCCATCAGCGGCACGATTCGGCGCGTTACCTTGGAGTACAGGCGATCGAGCGAGGCGGGTTGGGGGTCGTTGTTCATGGGCGGCCATCATAGGCCCTTGGGCGCAATGTCCGTGACAAGACGCTGACAGGCCGGTGTCGCCGATGAGCGCACCCGGAACGACCGAATGGGACCGCATCATCTACATCGAGCGCGTGATCAACGGCGCGGCCACAAAAGTCTCGAGTTGCGCAATTTTCGACGATTGCCCGTTTGAGCCAGGTCCGTACACTGATCGAATGGTTGCATCGGATTCGGAAGCGGTTTCCCTCTCCAGGATCTTGCAGAGCATCCACCACCTGCGCGGTCAGAAAGTGATGTTGGATACCGACCTCGCCCGACTCTATCGAGTGGAAACCAAGATATTGAATCGTGCAGTACAAAGGAATCGCGATCGCTTTCCTGCCGATTTCATGTTTCAGCTGACGGTGGAGGAGGAGGCAGCTTTAAGGTGCCAAATTGGCACCTTAAAAACTGGCCGCGGCAAGCATCGGAAGTTTCTCCCGTACGTGTTCACCGAGCAGGGCGTCGCGATGCTATCCAGTGTCTTGAGGAGCAAACGAGCTGTCATGGTCAATGTCGAAATCGTGCGCGCATTCGTTCGTCTGCGCGAAATGCTTTCGTCGAACGCGGATCTCGCTCGAAAGCTCGCAGTCCTCGAAAGCAAATACGACCGCCAGTTCCGTGTGGTATTCGACGCGATTCGCCAACTGATGTCGCCGCCCTCAACGACTGGTCGACCTATCGGCTTCACCGCTGACATCACCTGACCAAGCCAACGCTCTTCGCCAACTCGAATATCCAATATCGAATCGAACGACCGAGAGCGGCATCCAGCACGCCATCGCGTGCATCACGACTCGAGATTCCCCGAACGGTTCACCGCGCGACCGCTCGCCGCGACGCTTCTACGCTTCGCCCCGTCGCACCTCCCGCAACCATTCGCGACTCTCTCCCGTCCAACCGGCATCAACACTTTGGGAAGGCCACCGTCCATGTCACCGCGAACCAGCGGATAACCGTTTCCGCAAACCAGGGAGCCCCGATGCGCCTCTCAGCACGTCAACGTCACGTGCGAACGCTGATCGTGAACGGCGAGCCGGCCGTTCGCGCGCAGTTGCATCGGTTATGCGTCGACCGGCCGGACCTCGACGTCGTTGCAGAAGTTACAAGCGGCGCCCAGGCGATCGACGTCATCCACGACACGGATGCTCATCTTCTATTGCTCGACGCGCGCCTCCCGGACATGAGTGGCTCCGACGTCCTGCGCTCCCTCAATCCCGACGCCACGCCCGCGACCATCATGGTCTCGTCGCGCCACGAATCCGACCCGAAGCCGGCGGGCGTCGACGTCAAGGTCCTCTACAAGCCGGTCAATCCACCGCAATTCAACGACGCGGTCGACGAAGCGATCGGCGCGCGCGCCGCGGAGATCTGGCCGCCGCAGATCGTCGGCGAGAAAGCAGGGCGCATCTACTTCCTCGACGCCCACGACGTGGAGTACCTGAACTCCGCGGGCAACTACGTCGTGGCGCACGTCGGCGCGAACGAATACCTGGCGCGCGCCACGCTCAAGCGCATCACCACGCGCCTCGCGCCGCTCGGCTTCGTCCAGATCGAGCGCTCGCTGCTGATCAACATCCGCCAGCTCTCGTACGTGGAGAAGCACGACCGCGGCCAGTTCTGCTTCGTGATGCGCAGCGGCGCACGGCTCGTCTCGAGTCGCGAACGCTCCGGCGAAATCCGCGCGTTCTTGTCAGGCGTATCGGCCAAACAATCGTAAGCGGTATTCCTACAACAGAATATATTCGCGCCGCGCGCGCAGCCGGCTGATCACGCCCGCAGCCACTTCGTCCCACCAGGAACCACTTCGTCCCGCGGCCGACCCGCCCGGTCACAAATCTGCTTCGACTTTTTCCCGCGGCCTATCTTCCGGAACAGGTCGCTGGAACGTGTGAGTGAGGGGAACGCAACAGCGCCAACCATCAACACGGGGAGTCGACATGAAACGTCATCGCAGGTCTCACACCCTTCGTTCTTCGCTGCCGGGCGCCGCCGCGGCGCTGTTGAGCGCGCAAGCCTTCGCGCAAACACCCGCACCGACGGAGAGCATGGACGAAGTCATCGTCACGGGTTCCCGCATCGCGAGCCCGAACGCCACGAGCACGAGTCCGATCCAGGTCGTCACGCGCCAGGACATCCAGGTCTCTGGCAAGACGGACATCACGGACATCATCAGCCAGCTGCCGCAGAACTTCACGAACGACCTGGGCCAGGACCTCGGCAACCGCACGCCGGGGCTAACTACCGCGGGCGGTGTGGCCACCGCGAACCTGCGCGGCCTCGGTCCGCAGCGCACGCTGGTGCTGGTCAACGGCCGCCGCCTCGGCATCGGCTCGCCGTACACGTTCATCCAGGCGCCGGCGCCCGACCTCGACCAGATTCCCTCCGCGCTGGTGGAACGCGTGGAAGTGCTGACGGGTGGGGCGTCGGCGACCTACGGCTCGGACGCCGTGGCCGGCGTCATCAACTTCATCATGAAGAAGAACTTCGAGGGCTTCCAGGTCGACGCCAACTTCGGCGGCAACTGGCACGAGAACGACAACTCGTACGCCCAGCAGGCGCAGCTCGACGCGGGCGAGACACCGCTCAAGGGCACGAGCACGGACGGCAAGTCGGTGGCGATCAACTTCATCGCGGGCACGAGCCTCGCCGATGGCCGCGGCAACGTCACGGCGTACTTCGGCTACATGAAGAACGATCCGGTGAAGAGCTCGGACCGCGACTTCGGCGGCTGCCAGCTGAACCCGAGCGACGACCTGACGGGCGCGGTCTGCGCCGGCAGCCAGAACTCGAACTACTGGCAGCCGCAGACGGGCCCGAACGCCTTCGCCGAATACGGCGTGCTGGGCCATGACTTCATCCCGTTCGACTCCGCGCCGACGAACCCGCCGGCGTTCTTCAACTCGCAGCCCTTCATCTACATGCAGCGCGGCGACGAGCGCTACACCGCGGGCTTCATGGGCCATCTGGACATGACGGACCAGTTCCAGGTGTACACCGAGTTCGGCTACATGAACGATCGTTCGCATCAGGAGGTCGCGCCCGCGGCGGCGTTCCTCTTCTCGAACCCGAACGACCCGATCAGCGGCAACTACAACATCAACTGCAGCAACCCGCTGATGAGCGCCCAGCAGGCGCTGTCGCTGTGCACGCAGGCGCAGATCGACGCGGACCGCGCGGCCATCGCGGCCGGCGGCGCGCCGGTCACGGTCAACGTGGCGATCGGCCGTCGCAACATCGAGGGTGGCGGCCGCAGCAGCGACTACGAGCACAGCAACTACCGTGCGGTGCTCGGCGGCCGCGGCGATCTCGGCGCGGCCTGGAGCTACGACGCCTACGCGCAGTACTACTACACGACGTTCTTCACCTCGAACGACAAGTACATGAACTTCACGGCCATCGACCAGGCGCTGCTGGTCCGTGAAGACGCGAACGGCAACCCGGTGTGCATCAGTGGCGGGCGCTGCGTGCCGTGGAACATCTTCCAGGACGGCGGCGTCACGCAGGACCAGCTGGACTTCCTCTATCTAGCCGGCACGGGCTACGGCACGACGACGCTGCGCACGATCCACGGCGAAGTCTCGGGCAAGCTCGGCGAATATGGCCTCCAACTACCGACGGCCAGTGAAGGCGTGGCGATCAACGTCGGCTACGAACACCGCAACGAGAACGTGAAGTTCACGCCGGACGCGGGCCTCGCGAGCGGCCAGCTCTCGGGCTTCGGCAGCGCCGCGGTGGGCATCGACAACAGCGTCTCGGTGAGCGAAGGCTTCGTCGAAGTCCGCGTGCCGCTGGTGCAGGACAAGCCGGGCATCAAGGACCTGGTCTTCGACACCGGCTACCGCCTCTCTGACTACTCGAGCACGGGCCGCGTGAACACGTACAAGTTCGAGACGCAGTACGCGCCGGTCGAGTCGCTGCGCTTCCGGGGTTCGTTCCAGCACGCGGTGCGCTCGCCCACGGTGGTCGAGCTGTACAACGGCGCGCTGGTCGGCCTCATCCAGCTCGGCGACGATCCGTGTTCGTCGCCGGACAACATCGAGCAGGCCGCGGCCACTCTCGAGCAGTGCCTGCGCACCGTGCCCGAGGCGGAGCGGGCGGCGTTCACGGCGCGCTACGGCAACGGCAGCACGACCAACTTCATCCCGAAGGCGATCCTGGGCCAGCTCTCGCAGCTCACCGGCGGCAACCCGGAGCTCGACAACGAGACGGCGGAGTCGTACACGCTGGGCTTCAACATCACGCCGACGGCGCTGCCCAACTTCAACGCGAGCATCGACTACTACCAGATCAAGATCGACGACGTGGTGGGCGTAATCGCGGCGAACGTGGCGTTGAACACCTGTCTCAACACGGGAGATCCCACCTACTGCTCGCTGATCGTGCGCGGCCACAACACCGGTGGTTTGACGGGCAACAACATCCCGGACGGCGGCTACATCGTCCAGCAGAACCTGAACATCGCGAACGCCGAGATCAGCGGCATCGACCTGCAGGCCGGGTACAAGTGGCCGCTGGGCGATTCGGGCTCGTTGTCGTTCGCGATGAACGGCGCCTATCTGCTCGCGACGAAGACGACGCCGCTGCCGGGCGCGCACACCTACGACTGCGCCGGTCTCTACGGCAACACCTGCGGCACGGTGAATCCGCGCTGGCGCCACAACCTGCGCACCACGTGGAGCACGCCGTGGAACTTCGACGTCGCGTTGACCTGGCGTTACATCGGCAAGGTGGCGCTCGACAACAACAGCTCGGATCCCACGCTGGCCGGCGCGGAACACACGGATCCGGACACGGGTCTGCCGCAGTTCAAGGCGTTCGGCGCGACGTTCCCGACGTTCAGCTATTTCGATCTCGCGGGCACGTGGAACGCAAACGATGACATCCAGGTCCGTCTCGGCATCAACAACATCCTCGACAAGGATCCGCCGCTGGGCACGGTCGAAGTCGTGGGTGGCGGCGCGGCGAACACGTACTCGACCTACGACATCATGGGTCGGCAGGTGTTCGTCTCGGCGACGATGAAGTTCTGAACGAGCGCGACCCCGCTCGTGGGCCCGGCCGCGTAGTATCCCGGCGGCCGGGCCCTTTTTTCTCACGGACACTCGACCATGATCCGCATCGCCTTGTCGTTACCGCTATTCGCGACGGTCACGCAGGCGGCGCCGCCCGCGCCGTGCTCCAGCCCCGAGCATCGCCAGTTCGACTTCTGGATCGGCGACTGGCGCGTCACCGTGCCGGACGGAAAGCTCGCCGGCCTCAATCGCATCACGTCCGAATACGGCGGCTGCGTGATCCACGAGCACTACGCGACCGGCAAGGGATATACCGGCGAAAGCCTCAACGCCTACGATCCGGTGCGAAAGGTCTGGCATCAGACCTGGGTCGACGACAGCGGACTGTTGTTAGTGCTCGAAGGCCGATGGACGGGCAAGAGCATGGTGCTCGAAGGTCTGGCGCCCGACGCGAAGGGTGCGTTGGTCAAGCAGCGCATCACGTGGACACCGAATGAGGACGGGTCGGTGCGCCAGCTCTGGGAAGCCGCGGACGGAAAGGGCGGCTGGACCGTCGCGTTCGACGGGCGGTACACGAAGAGCTGAGACCTGCGGACCGGCGCTTCGACGCCATCTTCCGACCCCATTCGTCTCGATTGGCCGACGTCATCGTCCGCGGCGCGCGTTAGGCTGCCCGCGATGCCCGCTCTATATCTTTACGTCAACGCCGCGCTCTACCTGGTGTTCGCCGTCTGGTGCACCGTCGCGATGTCGCGCACGGCGCCCGGCATGGGGTTCACGGCGCTCACGAGCGGTGGGCGATCCGAATATCTGTCGATCTACGGCGGACTTCAGGTCGGGCTCGCCATCGCGTTCTGGCTGCTGGCGCGCACTCCGGCCTGGCACAAACCGGGTCTCCTGTTTTCCATCGTTCTCTACGCGCCCATCGTTCTCTTCCGGCTGATCTCGCTGGCGCGATTCTGGCCAGTCGGGACCGTCACGCTAGGCACCGCGGTGCTCGAAGTGACGCTGCTGGCACTCGCGCTCTGGCTGTATTTCAGCCGCTGACAGGAGTTCACCGCTCGCATGAACGACCCGCGCACCCGATATCCCAAACCCCCGTTCCCCGAACAGACGCAACCCTGGCCGGGCCTCGCGCGCGACATGACGCCGAAACCGGATCATGGCGAGCAGAGCTACCGCGGCTCGGGCCGACTCGCCGGCCGCAAGGCGCTGATCACCGGCGGTGATTCCGGCATCGGCCGCGCCGCGGCCATCGCGTACGCGCGCGAGGGCGCGGACGTCGCCATCAACTATTTCCCGACGGAAGAGCCCGACGCGCAGGAAGTCGTCGCGTTGATGAAGGAGGCCGGCCGCAAGGCCATCGCGCTGCCGGGCGATCTGCGTGAGGAAGCCTTCTGCCGGCGTCTCGTCGCCGACGCGGTGAAACAGCTCGGTGGCCTCGACATCGTCGTGTGCAATGCCGGCCGCCAGCAGGCGCGTGCATCGATCCTCGATCTCTCGAGCGATGACTTCGATGCCACGATGAAGACCAACCTCTACGCGCCATTCTGGATCATCAAGGCGGCGCTGCCGCACCTGCAGCCGGGCGCGTGCATCATCGGCACGACGTCCGAGCAGGCGTACGACCCGTCGCCGGATCTCTACGACTATGCGCAGACGAAGGCCGCGACGATGAACTACGTGAAGTCGCTGGCCAAACAACTCGGACCGAAGGGCATCCGCGTCAATGGCGTGGCGCCGGGCCCGGTGTGGACGGCGCTGCAGATCAGCGGCGGACAGGCGGTCGAGAAATACCAGCAGTTCGGTTCGAAGACGGTGTTCGAGCGGCCGGGACAGCCGGCGGAGCTCGCGTCCATCTACGTCACGCTGGCCGCCGAGGACGCAAGCTTCACGACCGGGCACGTCTACGGGTCGGCGGGCGGGCAGGGGCAGCCGTGACGGCGCGGGCTAGATCAACGAAATGCTCACCCACACGCCGAAGCTGAAATACAGCGTCATCCACACGACTTCACCGCGCCAGTCCTCCCAGCGCCGCGACACCACGCGCCGGCGCGAGACATCGACGAGCCCCTGCGCGACGCTCAGATAAGGCCGGCCCTCCGCGAGATCCGACTTCCACCGCCGGCGGTACATCGGCACATCCTCGATGAAGATGTACGCCACGTACATCGCGCCGCCGATCGCCCATACCGCCAGCGCCAGCGTGCGCGCGGTCGGATCTCCAACGGCGATCGTCACCAGGCAGATGACGATCAACGCGGCGGCGATTCCCCACAACGAGTTCTCGTAGATGTGCCCGCGGTTGCAGGTCGTCAGCACGGCATGCCACGAGCAGATCTCGGCCACGACGATCAGCGGCACGATCGTCAGCGACACCAGCCGCACGAGCGGGAGCTCGCTGGCATGCAGATAGACGGCCCACTGCGCGGCGAACGCCAGCTCCGCGACGGTGGCCACGGAGCGGCCGACCGCGACGCTCGACGCCCAGGAATCCACGATGCCGATCCGCGGAATGTCATACACGGGCAGAAAACAGCGGTACGCGCAGCCGAACACGTACAAGGCGGACAACGCGACCTGCGCGTCGCCGAGCGAGTGACCGCCGGAGTTCACGACCAGCAGCCAGGCGATGATGTTGCCGGCGGCCAGCACGCACAGGCCGAACCACCAGGTGCCGACGTTCCGGCTGGAACGTGCCGCGATCGAGACCGTGTCGTTTGTCATCGCGGCATCATACCGGCGACATCGGAACGCTTTGTTACGCCCCCACAAAGCAAGAGGCCGGGGAAATCCCCGGCCTCCCGCATCTCTCTCACCTACCATTCAACTCATGGCGTGCACGAGAACCCGGTGACGTTCAGCGAGAACGCCCGCACGCTGCCCGTATCGATCGTCACGCTGTCCTTCGCGTTGAGGATCCACGTGCCGTTCGCGTTCTCGCCCCGGAAGGCCGACAACGCCTGGGCCGGCTTGAAGCTGCCCTGCCACGGCGCACCCGCGATCGCGATGTTCTGGATGGAATTCGTCGCCGAATCCGTCAACACCGTCTTGCAGAGGTTGTTGCCGCTGTTGTTGATGCCGCCCGCGCGGTCGAACAACGTGACCTTCGTGCCGCTCGGTGACGTCAACGTGAACGTCAGGTCGCCGACCCACGAGTGATCGACGCCCACCGTCGTGGCGCCCTGGGTCGCGGTGCAGGTCGCGCCGTCGATCGAGAACGCGAGGTCGTTGATCAACCCGACGTTGGTCAGCGTGATCGGGATGTTCACGCCCGTCGCATTGCCGTCCGGAATCGCCACGCGTCCGCCGGTGTATGCGGTGCTGATCGTGCCGCCCGCATGACCGGCCACCAGCGAGATGCCGAACACCGTCGGATTCTTGCCGCGGCCGGTGAAGCCCACGCTCAACGTGAGGTTGATGCGCGTCCCGCAGGGCACGGAAGCGTCCACGGTGAACGTGTACGGCGTGTTGTTGGCGCCGGAACCGCCGCTCGCGATGTTCGGGTAGGTCGAAGTCCCGTTGCCGATCGTCACGCCCGGTGTCGAGCTGGTCAGCACGCCGGTCACCGCCGTCGGCGCCAGGCCGCCGTTGTTCACCAGCTGGATCGACAAACTACCGCTGGTGCCCGGGAGGACCGACGAGCCGGTGCTCGAGATGATCGTCACCGTGCCCAGCTCGAGGAACACCGCCGGCTTCGCGCCGACCTTCTGCAGCGCGTTGGACGCCTCGAGCACGCCGGCACCACTGTCGATGTCGTTGCCCGCGGCTTCGATGTCGAGCGCGCCGCTCTTCAGCGAGCTGTAGATCTTCGTGTTGGGCGCGGTCGGCACGGCCGACTTCAGCAGCGCCGCGATCGCACCCGCATGCGCCACGGCCGCCGAGGTACCGAAGAACGGATTCAGTCCGCTCGTGGAGGGCAGGGTGGTCGCCACACCATCGGCCGCCGACACTTCCGGCTTCTTGCGCACTTCGCCGGCCGAGCCGTCGAACGTGGCCTGTTTCGCCGGATCGAGCGGCGAGTTGTCGCGGTTGTAGAAGATCGTGCGGTTGCCGTCGGAGCTGTACAGCTCGACCTGCGTCGTCGGGCCGGCGACGAACTCGCCGCCGTTCGGCGCGCTGGAGGCATCGACCGCGCCGATCGCGAACGCATCCTTTCCGGCCGCGTGGCCATACGTGGCGCCCGACGTGGACAGCCCCAGCTCGCCATCGAACAGCTCGAGGTGGATCGCGCGCACCGCCGCGCCGCTCTTGGCCGCGACGACGACGCGATAGTCCGCCGGAATCGTGGCATCGATGAACTCGAACGGCAGATCGTCGGCGCCGACGCCATCCTGGATGTCGGTGGACGCGGCCACGACGTTCAGCAGATCGGGCGACAGGATGAACAGGTCGTAGTCGTTCGACGCATGTGCGTCGTCGACGCTGCCCGGGTCGGCCCAGTGCAGCACGATCGGGTCGCCGCCGACTTCGACACGGTTCGTGATGACCTTCTTGCCGAAGTCGTGCACCTGGTAGCCGCTGCCGATCGTCGACAACGTGCCGCCCGACTTGAAGTCGCCTTCCCACGTGCCCGACGTGCCGTCGTCGAAGTTGCCGGAGTTGCCGGCCGACGAGTAGTAAGTCGCGCCGTCGGCGACGACGTCGGCCACGGCGGCCGCGACGATGTCGTCCTGATAGGGGCTCTCGAAGTAGTACTGCACGTCGTCGACGATGACGTCGGCGTGGTACGTGAAGCGCAGCTGGCGGATGTTGTCCGCGAAGCTCTCCGGGCTGTTGAACGCCGTCGCGAACACGATCTTCGCGCCGGGCGCGAGATCGTGGACGATTTCCATAATCGCCGTGCCTTCACCCGAGCCCGGGCGGCCGCTCTGGCCGGGGATCGTGAACGTGTCGGCCGGCAGGTCACCGGAGGCGATCGACGCTTCCTTGAAATCGTCGCTGTCCGAGAGCACGCCGACGATGACGCCGGTGCCGTCCACGCCGTAGAACTTGCGCGCGCGATCCGTGCCGTGGGCCGCGCCGCCGCCGGAGTTCACGCTGCCGGCGTTCGGTTCGGCGGTGTCGGCCGCTTGCGCGTTGGCCGGCGCGAGCTTCGCGGCGCTTTCGCCGTTGGCGCGCGCCTCGGCGAGCTCCTTCAATGCCGCCTGCGCGTTGGCGACGCGCTGGTCGTACGTCAGGTGCGAGTACTTGCCGGACGCGTACGGCGGATCCGCGCGGTTCGTCCGCACCGCCAGTGCCGGGCGGATCGACCGCACCGCGGGCTGGCTGGCCAGCGATTCGAGCGTCGGCAGCGGCAGCCAGGCGCGCGCGCTGTGATGCGCGGTCGAGCTCGACACCACCGTGCCGCCGGCGATCTCGATCTGCATCTGCAGGCCCGCATCCGTGTCGCCCTTCAGGTCGGCGAGCACGCGGCCCTGGTCGTCGTACCGCAGCAGGCTGACCACGTCGCCGGGCTTCGCGGTTTCACCTTTCTGCAGGCGCTTGAGAGCGGGGAACTTGCCGCTCTTCGCGTACAGCAGCTGGGAGGAGATCTTCTGCTGCGCCGGCGTGCGCGCGGCCTTCTCGTCGAGGATCGCCTTCATCTGCGCGGTGGCGGAGGCGGGCAGGTCCGCCGCGGCGACCGGGTCGGGAGGCGCGTCGCTGGCGCCGGGGGTAGTTAGGTTGGACTGGCCGCCGCCGCCGCAGGCGACGACCGCCAGCGCGACAAAGCCAGAGAGGAGGACGCCACGTATCGCATTCATTGTTTTTCCCTTATTGATGGAGATGCTCAACACGCCTGGCGGGAAAAAACCTAGCAGAAGGCAGATGACGCCTTTCTTAAGAAAAAGTCAGAAAGGGCTTGCCCTCGCGATGCGTGTCGCGCGTGTCGATTCGAGAAAAGTCAGGGAATTGCGCGGGACTCGAAACGGGCTGGCTCAACTCCAGCCCTGTTTCGGAGATGACGAACGCGAGCCGCGCGATCGGAGTGCGCGCGGCTCGTGGCTATGCGCGCTGCAGCGCGTTGAACTCCGGCGGCTTCTCCTCGCGACGCTTGTTCAGCGGCTCGGCGAGCAGATACCGTTTGCCGAGCCAGGTCAGCGCGCCCTGCAGTGCCGGGCGGTAGTCGTGCGGCGGAGTGGCGCGGATCAGCGGTGCGGATTTCTTCACTTCCTTCTCCCCTGGGATGCGAATCACCATCGACACGGTTGTTAGGGTAGGGCGCGCGCCGGGAAGTTGTTTGACGACACGGCGTCGGACGTGACCGACAAACAAGCTTGCTAGGCGGGGCCGGGGATGCAATCTGTCAAATCGCCGGTTCACCGGGACCTTAAACTTCGCCGATGACGCCCCCGACTCTCGACGACCTGCGCCGCTACGCCATCGCGCGGTCGCTGTTCAGGCCGACGACCCTGTTGAAAGCGATCAACCGCCTGGGATTCGTCCAGGCCGACCCGATCCGCGCACCCGCCCGGGCCCAGGACCTGACGCTCCGGCACCGCGTCACCGGTTATCGCGCCGGGGATCTCGAGCGCCGCTATGCGCGGTTGCCGATCGAAGAGGACTTCTTCGTCAACTACGGCTTCCTGCCGCGCGAGCTGCAGGCGCTGATGCATCCGCGCACCGCGCGCAAGAAATGGACGAAGGCGCGGTGGAAGAAGGCGCACGAGGTGCTCGAGTTCGTGCGTGCGCATGGCGTCGTGCATCCGCGCGCCGTGGATGCGCGCTTCGCGCACGGCAAGGTGAAGAACTGGTTCGGCGGCTCCAGCAATGCGTCGACGCAGCTGCTGGACGGCATGCACTACCGCGGACTGCTGCGCATCGCGCGGCGGGAGGGCGGCATCCGTCTCTATGCAGCGCGCGAGACGACGGCGGCGCAGAGGGATGTGGACGCCACGATCGACCGGCTCGTCGACGTCGTCGTCAACAAATACGCGCCGCTGCCGGCGCGGACGTTGTCCGGGTTCGTGTATTTCCTGCGACATGCGGTGCCGCAGTGGCACGAATCGCGGAAGGATGCGCTGGTACGCGCGATGGCGCGGTTGCCGAGCGCGACGGTCGACGGCCAGACCTGGTATTGGCCGGCCGGCGAGGATCCGCGCTCGCGCCGACATCGCGTGGCCGACGAAGTGCGGCTGTTCTCGCCGTTCGACCCGGTAGTTTGGGATCGTCAGCGGTTCGAGACCTTCTGGGGGTGGCCGTACCGTTTCGAGGCGTACACGCCGGCGGTGAAGCGCGTGCGCGGGTACTACGCATTGCCGCTGTTGTGGCGGAATGAAGTGATCGGCTGGGGGAATCTGTCGGTCGTCGATGGTCGACTGGTGCCGTCGTTGGGATACCAGCGCGGAAGGCCGCCGCGGGATCGGGAGTTCAGGCGGGAGCTCGAGGCGGAGCTGGCGCGGATCGAGGAATTCCTGACGTGACCGGCTAGCCCTCGCCGTCGATCAACTCCGCCAACCGGTCCGGATCCACCGGCTTGATCAGGTGATGATCGAACCCGGCCTCCAGCGCGCGCCGCCGATCGCTGTCCTGTCCCCATCCCGTCAACGCGATCAGCCGCAGGTTCGCCGCCCACGGCTCGGCGCGCAGCGCCTCGGCGACTTCGTACCCGCTGATATCCGGCATGCCGATGTCGAGCAACGCGGTGTCGGGCCGGAACACCTGCGCCAGCGACACCGCCGCGCGACCGAGATGCGCGACGCGCACCTCGTGTCCCGACATCTCCAGCAACATCGCCAGGCTCTCCGCGGCATCGCGGTTGTCGTCCGCGACGAGGATGCGCCGCCGCGCCGACGTCGCCTGCGCGACATCCGCCAGTTCCGGCACGGCCGCCAGCGACTGCGCGGCCATCGGCAGCCTCACCGTGAACTCGCTGCCGCGACCCAACCCGCCACTGCGCGCCTCGACGCTGCCGCCGTGCAGCTCGACGATCCCTTTCACCAGCGCCAGCCCGATCCCGAGCCCGCCCTCCGACCGGCCCGCCACACTATCTACCTGGGAGAACATCTCGAAGATGCCGCCGATCGACTCCGGCGAGAGACCGATGCCATTGTCCTCGACCGTCAGCGCCAGCGAACCCGCGTCGACGGCGCAGCGCAACTCGATCCGGCTGCCGGGATCGCTGTATTTCACGGCATTCATCAGCAGGTTCGAGATCACCTGCGACAGCCGCAGATGATCCGCCTCCAGGAGGATCGCCGCGCTCGGCAGGCTCAGCTCGAGCTGCTGGTTCTTCGCATCCAGCGTCGGGCGCACGGCTTCGACCGCGGCGTCGACCACGGGGATCAGCGACAGCGTTTCCTTCTTCAGCTGCAGTTTGCCCTGCGTGATGCGCGCGATGTCGAGCAGGTCGTCCAGCAGCAGCGCCATGTGGCTGATCTGCCGCTCGACGATGAGCTGCGCCTGCTGGACCTGCGCCGCGCCGGCTTTCGGTGATGCGATCACCTTGGCGGCCGCGCGGATCGGCGCCAGCGGATTGCGCAGCTCGTGCGACAACGTCGCGATGAACTCGTCCTTGCGCCGGTCCTGCTCGCGCAACGCCTCGTTGAGCTGCGCCAGCCGCTGCTGATCGCGCTTCTGCTCGCTGACGTCGACGGTGACGCCGTCGAAGTGCGCCGGCGTGCCGTCGGCCGCGTAGTCCGTGCCGCCGAGCGCGCGGATCCACTTCATCGCGCCGGTCGTCGGATGCACGGTCCGATAGACGATGTCGTATGGCGTACGGTTGCGGATCGACGACTCGATGGCGTTCTTCGTCGGCGCGCGGTCGTCTTCGTGGATGCGCGCGTAGAAATCGTCGATCGTGATGCGTGCGTCGGGCGGGAAGAAGAAGTGCTCCTTGACGCGTTCGTCCCACTCGAGGAAATCGAACGGCAGATCGCAATACCAGAACCCGACGCCGGACAGGCGGATGGCGTAATCGAGCCGCGACCGGTTCACCGCCAGCGCGCGCTCGCTCATCGCGCGCGCGGTGACGTCGACACCCTGCACCAGGATGCCGACGACGGCGCCCGCGCCGTCGGTCACGGGTTGATAGACGAAGTCGAGATGCCGCTCCGCCAGCGGCGCACCCGGCGAATTCCGGAACGTGAACTTCGAGCCCCACGCCGAGTAGGGTTTGCCGGTGCGATAGACCTCGTCGAGCAGCGCGACGTACCCCTGCGTCACGGCCTCGGGCAGCGCCTCGGCCACCGTGCGGCCGACGACGGGACGGTGATCGACGAGCGCGAGATAACCCGGGTTCGCCATCTCGATCAGGTGCTCCGGGCCGCGCAGCATCGCGAGGAAGGTCGGCGCCTGGTCGAAAAGCTGGACGAACCGTTCGCGCTCGGACTCGAGCTTGCGCTCCGCCAGCACCTGCGCGGTCGTCTCCGAACACGTCACCAGCACGCCGCCCACGCCGTGCGGAGAATCCGGCTCGTCGATCGGGCTGTAGCTGTACGTCCAGTACACCTCCTGCAGCTCGCCGAAGCGGATGATCGGCACGCACACGTTCTCGTGCCACACCGCGCCGTCGCCGCGCAGCACCTGTTCGATCTGCGCGCCGACGAGGGGCCAGACCTCGGCCCAGGCGCGCCGGCCGGCGGCGCCGAGGATCGCGGGATGTTTCTCCGGTCCGAGCGAACGCGAGAACGCGTCGTTGTAGAGGCAGGCGAGGTCGGGGCCCCAGAAGATCATCGTCGGGTGGCCCGTCGTCAGCAGGATGCGCACCGTGGTGCGCAGCGCCTGCGGCCAGGTCTGCGGATCGCCGAGCGAGGTGCTCGACCAGGGGAATGCGCGGATGCGTTCTCCCATCGCGCCGCCACCCGAGAGAAAGCCCAGATCCGCCGGCTGATTCTGCATGCCGCGCATTCTATCGGGTCCGTCCGGCATTCCCGCGGTGATATCTTTGTCGGCATGAGCCCACGCGATCCCTGGCACGCCCACGTCTACTACGACGAGCAGAGCTGGCCGCTCGCCGAACGTCTGCACCAGCAGCTCAGCGACATGCTCGTCGACGGCAGCTTCCCGGACCTCGTGCTGGTCGGCCACATGTACGACCGCGGCGTCGGCCCGCATCCCAAGCCGCAGTTCGAGGTCCAGTTCTACGAGTCGGCGGTGCCGCGCATGACCGGAATCCTGAAGGCGACCGGACTGACGAGCCTCGTGCATCCGCTGACCGACGACGACGTCGCGGACCACACCACGCTGGCGCAGTGGTTAGGCGAGCCGCTGCCGCTCGACGAATCGGTGCTCGATCCGCCGGGACAGAACCAGGGGTTCGCGCGGTTCGGCAAGGTGGACTTCTGACCATGGCGAAGGCGTATTGGATCAACACCTATCGGTCAATTCGCGATCCCGAGGCGATGGCGGCGTACGCGAAGCTGGCATTGCCGGCGTTGTCAGGTGCCGGCGGCCGGGTGCTCGCACGTGGTCTGCCGGCGAAGGTCTACGAGCTCGGTTTGCAGCAGCGCGTGGTGGTGTTCGAATTCGACAGCGTGGAGCAGGCAGTGGCCGCGCACGACAGCCCTGCCTATCAGGAAGCGCTGCGCGCGCTGGGCGATGGCGCGGAGCGGGATCTGCGGATCGTCCCCGGCGTCGAATGACGAAGTCCGTTGCCGTCGCCGTGATGACCCTGCTCACGGCTGGCGAGATTGCTTCAGCGGCAGACGTCGAATGCCCCTCTACAGCCGGCGCCGACACTCATCCCACGTTCGACGCAACCCGGCTGAAGGAAGGCCGGTTCATCTACCGCACCACGCTGAAGGGCGAGCTGCTGGGCGAGACAGCGCTGGAAATCCGCCGCGACGGTGGCCGCTTCGTCATCTCGATGACCGCACCGGAAATCGCGCAATCCTGGAAGGCCACGGTCGAAAGATCCTTCGCCCCGATCTCCGCGATGCTCCAGATGCAGGGCAAGAAGGGCGCCTACGAGATGTCTGTGCGGTACGCCGGCGACACGGTCACCGGCGAGGAACGCGACGCGGGCATCGCCCGCCCGGTGAATGCGCGCACTACCGGCCTCACGATCGATCAGCGCGTCGACTGGGCGGCCATCATGGCAACGACGGCTTCGGCGCAGACATCGATCGCATTGCGCGTCTTCGACCCGACGACCGGCTCGAGCGCGATGCTGGGCCGCGTCGGCGGCGTCCAGGCACTGCGCGGCGCGTGGGGTGAAATCGACGCGCTACGCCTCGATTACAGCATCTGCAAACGCGCGCACCTCGAGGAGTACACCGTGTACGCCACGAGCCAGTCGCCACGCTACATGCTGCGCGAGGACATGCCGAACGGGCTGGTGTCCGAGCTGGTGCGCATCGAGCCCTGACGCGGAGTTCGTCGGGTAGCTAGAACTTCGCCTTGAACTGCACGCCGAAGATCTGCGGCTCGTTCAGGAACCCGGTCAGGTTGTCGAAGTCGATGCCGCCGACGGCCACCACCTCGTCCGTGATGTTCCGTCCGAACAACGCCGCCTCGTACTTCCCTTCGCTCCACGTGTAGCCGACGCGCAAGCCGCCCTGCAGCAGCGCCTTCCCCGTGAACTCCGTGGATTCGTACAGGAAGAAATTGACCTCGCTGCGATACGACCAGTCCGTGTAGGCGAACACTTCGCCAGGGCCGACCGACACGCCGTAGCGCAGCGACAGGTTGCCTATCCACTCCGGCGCCTGCGGCAGCGGGTTCCCGTCGATCACGGCGAAGCCGCCGACGATCGGGTCCGTCACCGTGCACGCGAAACACGTGCCGACCGAGATGTTCGGATCCTTGATCTCGGTGTCGTTGTAGCTGGCGCCCAGCGTCAGCAGCAGGTGCGGCGTCAGGTAGGCCTGCAGGTCGATCTCCGCACCCTGGCCTTCGGTCTTGTCCGCGTTGAGCAGCCGCACGGCGTTGCTCGCGCCGCCGACGGCGGTCAGCTGCTGGTCCTTCACCTCGTAGCGATAGATGTCGAAGGAGATCTTCGCGCGCTTGTCGAAGAGATCGGCCTTCACGCCGACCTCCAGCGCGGTGTTCTTCTCCGGATCGGCGACGGACTGGTTGCCGAACGCGGAGGCGGGCTGCACGCTCGCGCCGCGGAAGCCCGTGGCCACGCGCGCGTACAGGTTCACGTCGTCGTTCATCTTCAGCGTGCCGGAGAGATCCCAGCTCACATTGCTGTCGCTCAGGTGTGCCGTGGTCGGCAGCGACGGATCCGGGAACGAGTAGCCCACGGGCGTGCCGGTGACGAAGTCCTTCTTGTCGTTCGTGTAGCGCACGCCGGCGCGCATCTCGAACGCGGGCGTGAACTCGTAGACCACCGAGCCGAAAACCGCCCAGGCGGTGTTGGTCTGGTTGGAACGCAGGTACTGGTTCTGCACACCGCCGGCCAGGCTGTCGTAGCCGAATGCCTCGGTGTCGTAGTCCTCGTCGAACCAGTACACGCCGGCCTGCCAGTTGAGCGCGCCTTCGTATTGCGATTCGAGGCGGATCTCCTGCGTGATCTGGTCGAGCGTCGGGATGCCGTCCGCGGTTTCGCTGGGGAACGGGATGAAGCCCGGGCCGTTCGGCAGGCCGCAGAATCCGCAGCCGAAGCCGCCGTCGATGTCGCCGCGACTGTATGCGTCCATCGATTCGTAGCCGGTGATCGAATACAGCGCGAGCTGGCCGAGATCCCAGCGCAGGCGCACGTTGCCGCCCTTGATGTTCAGCTCCTGGCGGTTCTGGCCGTCGAAGAACACCTCGTCCGGGTCGAAGCCGGGAACGAGATCGTTGCTGCCGCTCTCGATGATGTTGGCGCGGAACACGCGCGCGGTGCCGTCGAGATTGCGCACGTGCGCGTTGAAGAGGGCGGTGAAGTTCTCGCTCTCGTACTGCAGCTGCAGGCGCGCGGCGCGGTCGTCGTAGCTCTCGAGGTTGTCGCCTTCATCGTCGAGCTGGTTGTCCACCCAGTCGTCGCGATGCTGATAGAGCGCCGAGAAGCGCAGCGACCAGCCTTCGGCCAGCGGCACATTGATCGCGCCTTCGACGTTCGCGGTGTTGTACGTGGCGTCGGACACGCTGACGTACCCGCCGAAATCCTTCGACGGCTTGACCGATTCGAACTTGACCACGCCGCCGGGCGTGTTGCGGCCGAACAGCGTGCCCTGGGGGCCGCGCAAGACCTCGATCTGGTCGAGGTCGAAGATGGGGAAGCCCTTGAGGATCGGGTTCTCCTGCACGACGTCGTCGTACACCAGCGAGACCGGCTGCGACGCGTTCAGGCGGAAATCGCCGTTGCCGTAGCCGCGGATGTAGAAGCGGGGGAACGCGCGGCCGAACGACGACTCGACGTTCAGGCTCGGCACCCGGGCCGCGAGTAGTTGGACGTCCTGGCCGCCGCTGACCAGGACCGCGAGGTCCTCGCCGCTGACCGTGGACACCGAGCTCGGCACGTCGCGGATGTTCTCCGAACGCCGCTCGGCGGTGACCGTGACTTCTTCGAGCTGGCCGGGCGCTTCTTGCGCTGCAACCGAACCCGCGACCGCCACCAACGATCCGATCCAGATGTTCTTCTTCATGAGTTCTCCCCGGAGGACGCCGGCGGAGCATACATGCGGAACGACGCGGTTCGTCACCGCGCACGGAAGTGGAGCGTGTCTAGCGCGATGGCACCGTTTCGGGCTTCGGCGGATAGGGATTTCCCAGCGCGATTTGCCCCGTCTCCAGCAACGACTTCAGGTTCGACAGGATCTTCGGCCAGCCGCCCGACACGGCTTCGATCAACTTCGACCCGTCGCGATCGATCGTGTGCGTGATGCACAGGCGGATCGCCGTATCGCTGGGCTCGAGCTCCATCGTGCAGGTGGACGCGCCTTCCGCCTTCAGCTCCGGCCTGGTCTGGTGTTGCCAACGGATCACGAGCCGGCGCGGCGGCACGGACTCGACGATCTCGCCGTCGTCGAAGAGTTGGCCCTCGGGCCCGATCATCTTCCACGGCGAGCCGGCGACCCAGCGGCTCTCGCAGTGCACACCGAACCAGTACTGCTTCATGAACTCGGCGTCCGTGGTCAGCGCCTCCCACAGGCGTTCCTGCGTCGTGCGGATGTAGGTGACGTAGATGAACGTGGATCTAGCCATTCGGTCTCTCCAGTTTCCGTTTCAGATCGCCCAGCGCCTTCAGCCGCGATTTCTCGAATTTGGCGATCCAGCGTTCGTAGATGTCCTGCAGGGGCACGGGGTTCAGGAAGTGCAGCTTCTCGCGGCCCCGCCAGGCGACGGCGACCAGGTTCGCTTCTTCGAGCACGTTCAGGTGCTGCGTGACGCCCTGGCGCGACATGTCGAGGTGCTCGCAGAGCTCGGTCAGCGTCTGGCCGTCGTGCGCGTGCAGCTCGTCGAGCAGCTTGCGGCGATTGGTATCCGCGAGGGCCTTGAACAGAGCGTCGGTGTGCAGGCGTTCGGCCATGGCTTAAAGGCAAGTGGAGGCTTGCCTGAACAATAGGCAAGTATTCACTTGCTTGTCAAATCCCGGCTCCATCGATGCCGATTTGCGGGTGTGATAGCGCTGGCACGACGGCCCGGGTTGTCGGACATCGCCCCCGCCGATCCCGGTCCGGTTGCCGGTGGATAGTCGTCGCACTAGATAGATAGCGGAAACACACGGAGGGTGCGTCCCTCCTGTTGCAGGGTCGATACCAACAATGCAGTCGGGGAGGGGGATCTCATGGCTCTACGGGCAAGCTTTCGCGCGTCCATCGCCTTCGTGGGCGCGTTCTCGGTTCTGGCGTCCGGTCCAGGCTGGTCGCAGGCGGCACCGCCGCCCACACCGGAAGAAGAACAGAACACCATCACCGTCACGGGCTCGCGGACGATCACGGACTACGTGCGTTCGCCGACGCCCATCACGTCGGTCAACGTCGACGAGATCGCGGCCACCACGCCGAGCGACACCGCCGACGCGCTGAACAAGCTGCCGACGATCATCGGCGGCCGCACGCCGCGTTCGCAGGACAACGCCAGCCGCAACGTCGCCGGCAACGTGCTCGCGCTGCGCAATTTCGGCGCCGGCCGCACGCTGGTGCTGCAGGACGGCCACCGGCTCGCGCCGTCGAACCAGGACGGTTCGGTCAACATCGACACGCTGCCGCAGATGCTGATGCAGAAGGTCGACATCGTCACCGGCGGCGCCTCGGCCATCTACGGCTCGGACGCGATCGCCGGCGTGGTCAACTTCGTGCTCGACAAGGAGTTCACCGGGTTCACGGTGAAGGGCGACTACGGCCAGTCGAAGTACGGCGACGGTGACGAGTACCAGCTCGGCGCCGCCTGGGGCACGAGCCTGTTTGCCGATCGCGGTCACTTCGAAGTGTCGGCGCGCACGCGCAAGCAGGACCTGATCCACATCAAGGACCGCCCGTACGGCAAAGACGGGCAGCAGTGGCTGCTGACCGGCAACGGTTCACCGACGAATCCGTTCACGAACACGCCGTATTCGCGCGTGTTCAACAGCGGCATGTACGGCAACGTGCAGTGCGGCGCGTCGTGCGCGTTCAATAACTACACGTTCAACCAGGCGGGCGTGCTCAGCCCGATGGTGCACGGCACGCCCACAGGCACGACGAACGTCGAGATCGGCGGCGACGGCGCCTACCTCAAGTACGGCACGTTCCGCTCCGAAGTCGAGATGAAGGACGTGTTCGCGCGTTTCGATCTCGACATCGGCGACAACGCGAACTGGTACGTGCAGGGCTCGTGGGGACAGGCGGAGAACGCCGCCGACTGGACGATGTGGGTGGTCAGCCCGTCGGCCAGCCGTCCGAACACGCTGTTCGCGGACAATCCGTTCCTCGCGCCCGCGACGCAGCAGCAGCTCGGCGCGAGCATCGTGTGCGGCACGCCGGCCGCGACCGGCCGGCGCTGCCTGCCGGCGGTGCCCGCGACGTCACCGCAGACCAACAGCACGCCGCCGCCGCCGCCGACCACGCCGTTCTTCTCCGCGCCCAGCTACATCTGGCAGCGCGTCGGCGGCCAGGAAGCGGTCGACGATCCGGACCGCCTCTACCGCACGCTCGGCGACCAGAAGACGTGGAGCGCGGAGACCGGTGCCACCGGCGAGCTCGGCGGCCTGAACTGGGACGCGTATTTCATCCACAGCGTCAGCGACCTCACGGTCACCAACCCCAACAACACGGACAACGCCAAGTACCTCGCCGGCCTCGATGCGGTGAACGTCAACGGTACGATCCAGTGCTGGGTGACGACGCAGCCGCAGTTCGCGAATCTCTATCCGGGCTGCGTTCCCGTGAACATCACGGATCCGAACGGTCCCTCGGTGGAGGCGTACGAATACCTGCGCACGAAGACCGACTGGAACCTCGAGCAGAAGATGGACAACCTCGGGTTGTCCATCGGCGGCGGCCTGTGGGGCTTCGGCCTGCCGGCGGGCGAGATCCGCGGCAACTTCTCCATCGATGCGCGCTGGAGCACGTACACGATGGCGAGCGAGTTCCTGCCGACGGATTTCGTCAACTGCACGGGCCTTCGCATGTGTCTGGCCAACGGCGGTGCGCCGGTGCGCTGGGTGCAGAACGTCAACGCGCCGGTCGACGCGAAGATCCACACGTACGAGACCGCGCTGGAATTCGACGTGCCGCTGCTCAAGGAGATCCCGGCGATCGAGGAACTCTCTACCAACCTCGCGATCCGCCGGTCGAAGTACTCGACGTTCGGCAGTGTCGATTCGTGGAAGGCGGGACTGAACTGGAGAATCCTCGAGTCGCTGCGCGTGCGCGGCACGTTGTCGTCCGACATCCGCGCCCCCACGCTGAACGATTCGTTCCAGCCGGCGGGCGTGTCGTCGACGGGCTTCGTCGACCTGCTGACCGGCGGCAACAACAGCCTGCGGCTGGTGTCGCGCGGCAATCCGGATCTCGTGCCGGAGAAGGCGCGCACGCTGACGATCGGCGCCGTGTTCACGCCGGAGTTCCTGCCGCGCTTCACGGTGGCGATCGACTACTACCGCACGCGCATCGACAACGCGATCACGCAGATCAGCTACCAGAACAACGCCATCCAGAACCTGTGCATGGCGAGCCAGCCGGCCTTCGACTCGCCGTTCTGTTCGCTGGCGATCCGCCCGATCACGGACCCGACCGATCCCAACTACCGGAACCCGGCCTTCAACTTCCCCACCGAGGTGATCAATTCGCCGCTCAACGCCGCCCTGCAGAAGCTCCACGGCTACGACATGCAGATCGACTACAACTTCGATCTGCTGGGCGGGCAGTTCGGGATCCGGCACATCGCCAGCTACCAGCCCGAGAACACCACGCGGAGCATTCCGACGGCGTTCCCCACCTGGGCCCAGCAACCCGAGCTGCTGCAGACCACGTTCCTCACGTACCGCCACGGCGGCTGGCTGGTCGCCCTGCAGAACCGCTGGCTGAGCGGCGTGAACGTCGCGACCAGCGACAACGCGCTGAACGGCAACGTGCAGAACTACGCCGAGCCGCGGCTGCCGTCGAACGACGTGATCGACACGACGATCAGCAAGGAGTTCGAGGTGCGCGACGGCAAGGTGGAGGCGTTCGTGACCGTGAGCAACCTGCTCGACGAACGCGCGCC
>Ga0335075_10002659_pt1 | contig 28577 bp, 29 predicted proteins | sample Lox_Sample_24_FD_206723 | JGI IMG/M metagenome (GOLD analysis project Ga0335075, IMG submission 206723) | Soil microbial communities from Loxahatchee National Wildlife Refuge, Florida, United States - Lox_Sample_2.4 | ecosystem: Environmental > Terrestrial > Soil > Wetlands | place: USA...
CTGCCAGGTGCGGTTCACGTCGGCGGCGGAGGTCCCGGCGCGGGCCGACCACAGCCACAGCGGGTCTGGGCTGCGGTCGCCGGGCAGGTGATCGACCTGCAGCCGGATCAGGGTGCCCTCGATGACCGGCAGCTCGCCGTGGTGGTGCTCCCACCCGGCGCGAGAGGCCAGCCGCTGGTGCAGCCGCCCCCAGGCCATGGCGATGGCAGTGCCGTACCGGGTCGTCTCGGTGACCGTGGTCACCGCCGGTGCGGGCCAGGTCTGCGGGCCGGAGAGCTTGAGCGCGGGCCCGTGCCGGGGCGGCCGGCCGCCGGTCCCGGCCGGGCGGGCAGGGCGCGGCGGAGCCGGGAAGTGCATCACCCGGTCGCTGCGCAGCCGCCCTGCCACCTCGGCCGGCAGGTCGCGCAGCAGCCAGGCCAGCCGGGCCAGGTCGTACCCGGAGTCGAAGACGATCAGGATGTCCGGGTCACCGTCGCGCCAGTACCCGGCGCTGATGATCGCCGTTACCACGTCGCGGAGCTGGGCGGCGGTCACCGCGGTCGCGTCATCGGCCGGGCCGAGCCGGACCGCATCCAGCGGCAGCGTCCAGGAGGAACGGCCCGGCTCCAGCGCCGCCACGAACGAGTACGGCCAGCCGGGGATCATCTGCGCGTTCCCCTTGCCCCGCGCATAGCAGTGGCAGAACAGCCGCTCCGGGCTGGTCTCCGCATCCGGCCGCAGCCAGTTGCTCACGTCCGCCGCCAGCCGGATACGGCCGTCGTCCCAGGCCGGCAGCAGCAAGCCCGCCAGCGCCCGGCGCAGCCGCGCGAACTGGACCTGGCCGCAGTTGACCGCGTCATACACCGCGCCGTAACCGCGGCGGCACTCCGGCTCCAGCGACAGCTCCGCCAGCATGTGCACCCGCCCCGGCCTGCACAGCACCGCATCAGCCAGCTCGAACAGCGCGTCCGGACGCCTGGTAAAGCACCGGTACAGCTCGCCGCGGAACCCCGCCAGCACCCCGCGGGAGCCTTCTTCATCCAGCCGGTCCTGGACTGCGCCCTGCAGCCAGGCAATACTGAACGGCACGGCCACCGCCTCCACCGTCGAACTCCCTAGACAGGAACCGACAGTGTCGCGGTGGCCGTCTGCTGTCACGGTGACACGCCGGACAAGGCCGGCAAAGCGTTGTCTAACAGACGCCCGAGGTTAAATAACAAGCTAAGGCCCGTCAGCGTGTCGTCCAGGGCCGGAGTTTGTCGGGGTTGCGTACCGCCCAGACGTGCGTGATGCGGTCGCCGTCGATGCCGAACGCGAACACCGTCACGGCAACGCCATCTTGCTCGACCACCAGGCCGGGCTGACCGTTGACTGTGCGCTCAAGGATTGTCAGGCCGGGTGCCCTGCCCGCGATATCGACCATGTAGTGCGCGACCTGCCCGCCGCCTTCGACCGGGCGGAGCGCGGCGCTGACGAGGCCGCCGCCGTCGGCGGTCATCTTGGCGTCTGGGTCCAGCAGGCCGATGAGGGCATCGATGTCTCCGGCTTCCCAGGCCTGCTTAAACTCCCTGATAAGACTGGCCTGCCCGGCGGCCGGGGCCGGGGGAGGCTGTGCGGTGCGGACGCGGCGGCGGGCGGAGGAGGCCAGCTTGCGGCAGGCCACCGGGGTCCGGCCCGTGATCTCAGCCACTTCGGCGAAGGAGTAGCCGAAGACGTCGTGCAAGATGAGCGCGACCCGCTCAGCCGGGGTCATCGTGTCGAGTACGACGAGAAAGGCCATGCTGACCGACTCATCCAAAGTGACGCGCTCGGCCGGGTCGGCGGTGCCCGGCCTGCCGGAGGGCCATTCCGCTGGTTCGGGTAGCGGCTCGGGGATCCACTCGCCGGTGTAGCGCTCCCGCCGGGCCCGGGCCGAGCCGAGCAGGTCAAGGCAGATGCGGCTGACGACCTTCGTGAGCCAGGCGGCCGGGGATGTGATGGCTTCCTGCTGCCGTGAAGACATGGCATACCAGCGGGCGTACGTCTCCTGCACCGCATCCTCGGCCTCAGCCAGGGAGCCGAGCAGCCGGTAGGCGAGGTTGATCAGGTGATGCCGCTCGCTCATGATCGCCTCCAGACCCGGGTCTGACGGGGTGGTCATAGCGCCTCACATTCCGGGGGGCTGTGTCGTCATAGCTGAGAAGAACACACAACTGCATTCGCACACGAAAGGGGACTGGCCATGAAGGCCATCCGCGTCCACGAACCAACCGGCTTCGGCGGGCTTGTCTATGAAGATGCGCCCGATCCCACGCTCATGATCGGAGACGTGCTGGTCAAAGTCGCGGCGTGCGGCATCACGCACAACGAGCTTGACTGGTCGCAGCGGACCTGCCGGAACGGTCACCCGCGTGACCCGATCATCCCCGGCCAAGAGGTGTCCGGAGTGGTCACCGCGCTGGGGCTGGGAACGGCCGGGATCGCCGTCGGTGACGAGGTGTTCGGCCTGACCGACGGCTACCGGGACGCGGCGGCCGCCGAGTACGTCGCCGTCGAGGCCCGCAACCTGGCCCCGAAGCCAAGGAGTGTCGACCATGTGCATGCGGCAGCGGTGCCAAGGGCCGGGCTGACGGCGTGGCAGGCCCTGTTCGACCACGGAAAGCTGGCCAAGGGGCAGACGGTGGTCATCCACGGCGCGGGCGGCGCGGTCGGGTCGACGGCGGTCCAGCTGGCCCGCTGGGCCGGCGCCGAGGTGATCGGGACCGGGCGCAGCCACTCCCGGTCCCTGGTACTTGAACTGGGCGCCGACCGCTTCGTCGCCCTCGACGCCGAACGTCTCGAGGACGCGACCAGCGACGTTGACCTGGTGTTCGACGCGGCCGGCGGCCAGGTGCTCGCCCAGTCGGCCTCGATCGTCAAGCCAGGGGGAACGCTGGTCTCGGTGGCCGCGTTTCCGCCGTTCGGCCGCGAGGACGCCAGGGAGATCTTTTTCATCCAGGCATCCGACCGCGCTCAACTGATCGAACTTGCCCGCCTGGTCGACGAGGGGCACCTGCGCCCGCAGGTCGGCGGGGTGTACCCGCTCGCCCGGGCGGTCGAGGCGTACAGCGCCAAAGCGGCCGGCGGCATCCCCGGCAGGTTCGTCCTCCAGCCCTGATCAACTCCTAGCCGCGGGCACGCCGACCGGGACTTTGGGCCCCTGGTGTCGGGCCATTCGCCGGTACCTCCTGACCTCTGCAGCGCATGCAATGGGCTCAGTGAGCAGTGAGGAGACCGATATGTACCCGAACTCGGCGCTGTCCGCGGGCCAGATGGCCGCCATCGCCGTCGTTGCCGCTGTGTGCCTGGCCATCTGGCTCGGCGCTGTGTTCATTGCCGCCCGCGAGCCGCGGCACGATCGCTAGGCGGGCCTGATGCGGCGGCCTGTGATGCGCTGCGGGACGATCCGCAGGAACAGTTCCCGCTCGCCACTGGGCCACGGCTGGACACCGGCCTGCTCTGCGGCCTTACGCTCGGCCTCGCCTTCCACATGGTGCGCGGGGCCCTGGATCAGCACACTCCAGCCCTGGCGTCCGGCCAGGTCGAGCTCGTCGATCTCGAACGCGACCTTGTAATCCCCGCCCGCGATCCCGGTCTGCAGGTCTTCGTCTAGCGCGCTGTGCCTGGCGGTCCGGAACACGACCGCGCCGTTGTACCACTTGTAGTTCACCGGCAGCACAGCCGGGCCGAACCGGCTGGCGTAGGCGATGCGGCCGATCCCGCCCGCGGATATCAGCCGCACGCTCTCGGCCTCGTCCAGCTCCTCGATGACGCGGTCAGCCATGCCTGATCCCTCCCGGGTTCGGACCCTAGTGAAGACCTTAGCGTCATGCGGCGCGGCCATGACCTTCAACCCGGCCGTAACGGACCTTCGGCCCTGCCGTCGGCCGGCCCAGGCGACGAGGCTCGTAATGGAGGACTGATGAGCTTGGGAGGCAGTTCGACCAGGCCTACGACGTCTTCGGCCGGTCGGCGGACACCGGCGCGCTGAAGGCTGTCCTCACCCGCTGAAAGGGGATGCGCACCATGAAGTCCACCGTCAAGGACGTGATGACCACCCGGGTCATCTGGGTCCACCGGGATGCATCGTTCCGGGAGATGGCCGCCGCGCTGCGCGAGCACCGGGTCAGCGCCTTTCCCGTCCTAGACAAGGCCGGAAAGGTCATCGGCGTCGTCTCTGAGGCCGACATGCTGACCAAGGAGGCGCTCGACTCCGAGCCGGAAGGGATGCCGGGCATGATCACCGGCATACTGCGCCGCAAGGAACACGAGAAGGCACGGGGGATAACCGCGGGCGACCTGATGACCCGCCCCGCGATCACCGTCACACCCCAGGACACAGTCGAGCACGCCGCCCGGCTGATGTACACCCGCAAGGTCAAGCGGCTGCCCGTGGTCGACGAAAACCGCCACCTGGTCGGCATTGTCAGCCGGACTGACCTGCTCGCGGTCTTCAACCGCACGGACGAGGAGATTCGCAAGGAGGCCAGCGACGACGTGATGCTGAATGAGTTCCTGGTCGACCCGAAGGTAGCGGTCCAAGACGGGGTCGTCACCCTTTTCGGCAAGCCCTCGACGGGGCCGGTCGGCCGCGAGATCGTGCGGCGGATCCGGCACGTCCAGGGCGTGGTCGCCGTACGCGACCGCCTCAGCTACCCGCCCGAGCCTGGCCGCGTCGATGTCCTGGCCGACTTCCCGGTCGACTGACGCCGCCACCCAGACCATCGGCTCAACTCAGTAATACAGGGAAGAGATGGTAACGATGAAACTCACCATCAAGGATGTCATGACCGATCAGGTCGTTGCGGTGCGCCGCGACGCGTCGTTCAAGGAGATGGCCTCCAGGCTCCGCGCGTTCCGGGTGAGCGCGTTCCCCGTCATCGACGAGAACCGCAGGGTAATCGGTGTCGTCTCGGAGGCCGATCTGCTGGCCAAGGAGGCGCTGGCCGACGATCACGCCGGGATCCCGGCCGCGATCACAGGCATACTGCACCACAAGGACCACCAGAAGGCGGAGGGCCTCACCGCGGGTGACCTGATGACGCACCCTGCGGTAACGGTCAGGCCCGAGGACTCGGTGGAGCACGCCGCCAGGCTGATGTACACGCTCCAGGTCAAGCGGCTCCCCGTGGTCGACCAGGGCGGTTACCTGGTCGGCATCGTCAGCCGGACTGACTTGCTTGCCGTCTTCGACCGCACGGACGAGGAAATCCACGCCGAGATCGTCAACGACGTCATCCTGCGCGAGTTCCTCATCGACCCGGCCATGTTCATGGTGAGCGTCGAGAATGGCGTGGTCACGGTCAAGGGCAACCCGGAGACCGCGGACCTGGGCCACAACCTGGTGACCAGGATCCGGCAGGTCCAGGGCGTGGTCGCGGTCCGCGACATGCTCGCCTACCCGCCGAACGACAGGCATATCGCAGGCCTTTACTTCTAACCCGGGAGATCCAGCATGAGCATGGCCCAGGCCGCCGGGCACACTTACGCGCTGCTGGCTGACGGCAGCATGATCGAGATCCGGCCGGCTGGGCCGGGCGACCACGACGCGGTCAAGGCCATGCACGAGGCGATGTCCCCGGACAACACCTACATGCGGTTCTTCAACTTCAGCAGGAACGCGGCCGAGACCGAGGCGCGGCGGATATGCCGGGAACCCCGGCCCGGCCGGGCGGCGCTGCTGGCGCTGTCGGCCGGCCAGGTGGTTGGCGTGGCCAGCTACGACGCGGCCGGCGAGTCCGGGACCCGGCAGAACGTGGCCGAAGTCGCGTTCGCCGTGGCCGAAAACATGCACCACCGCGGCATCGCCACCCTGCTACTCGAGCACCTGGTCTCGCTCGCACACAGCCACCAGGTCAGCGTCTTCACCGCGCAGACCCTGGCCGAGAACACCCCGATGCTCAAGGTGTTCGCCGGCGCAGGCCTGCCCGTCCAGCGTCACTCCGAGGACGGCGTCATGGAACTGACCATCCCCCTGCCCAGCCAGGACGGCGGCACCGCCCTGGACAGTTACCTGAATGCCGTGGCCGAGCGGGAACGCAGCGCGGAGGTCGCCAGCTTGCGGCACGTTCTTGCGCCCGAGTCGGTCGTGGTGATCGGCGCCAGCCGGAGGCGGAGCACGGTCGGACGGGCGATCCTGGACAACATCCGCACCGGCGGCTACTCCGGCCGGCTCTACGTGGTCAACCCACGGGCCCGGCAGATCGGCGGCGAGCACTGCCTGGCATCGGTGCTTGACCTGCCCGAGCCGGCCGACCTGGCGGTGATAGCGGTTCCTGCCGCGGCAGTACTCGACGTGGCCGAGCAATGCGGCCAGCGCGGCGTGCGGTCCCTGGTGGTGGTCACGTCCGGCCTCGACACCGCCGCCTGCGCCGACCTGCTCGCCGTGTGCCGCAGGCATGGCATGCGCCTGGTCGGCCCGAACGGCTTCGGCGTGGCCGTGCCCGGCATCGGCCTGGACGCCACGTTCGGTGCCCGGCACCCGCGGCCCGGCCCGGCCGGGCTGGTCATGCAGTCGGGGGGCCTGGGCGTCGCCATGGTAGACCAGCTCTCCCGGCTCGGCATCGGGATCTCCTCGTTCGCGTCGGTGGGAAAAAAGCTCGACGTGTCAAGTAACGACATGCTGATGTGGTGGGAACACGACGGTGTGACCAAGCTCGCCGTGCTGTACATCGAGTCGTTCGGCAATCCGCGCAAGTTCGCCCAGACGGCCCGCCGGGTGGGCGCCAGCATGCCCGTCCTGACGGTGCAGGCAGGGCGTTCCCTGGCGGAAGATGAGGGAAGGGCCAGGGCCCTGTTCGAGCAGGCCGGCATCATCACCGCGCCCGGCTTCGGGGCCCTGGTGGAGATCACCGCGCTGCTCGCCACCCAGCCGGTGCCCGAGGGCGAGACGGTCGCCATCGTCTCCAATGTCGGTAGTGCCGGGGCACTGGCCGCGGACGCCTGCACCGACCTCGGCCTGACCGTGCACCGCCCGCACGGCCTGACCAGTCGGCGGCTCCGCACGATTGTGCCGGATACCGGCGCGGTCGGCGGCCCGGTTGACACCACGGTCGCGGTCTCGGCCGAAGCCTTCCGGCAGTGCCTCGAGCTGCTCGCGGCCGATGACGAGGTGGACGCGCTGATCGCACTGGTGCTGCCGACCGCCGCCACCGGCGACCTGGTCGCGGCCATCCAGCAGGCGCAGGTCGGCGTCCCGGTGGCCGCCGTCGTCCTCAACCAGCCAGAGTCGGTCCGGCTCATCCCGCGGACGGGGGAGGACGGTTCCGGGGTCCAGATCCCTGCCTACGGGTACCCGGAGGCGGCGGCGGGCGCCGTGGCCCGCGCGGCCAGGTACGGCTCCTGGCGCACCGAACCTCGCGGCCAGGTGCCCAGCTTCCCCGACATCAGGACGGAGGATGCCCGCACGCTGGTGCGCGGCTTCCTGCACGCCACCCTGGGCGGGGGCTGGATGCCGCCGGACAAGACCGCCGAACTGTTGCGCTGCTACGGCATCCCGCTGGCCGAGCTTACTCCGGCGCACAGCGAAGAGGAGGCGGTCAGGGCGTTCGGCGCCGTGGCGGCCCCGGTCGTGGTCAAGGCCGACGTGCCCGGGCTGGCCCATAAGACCGAGGCGGGCGCGGTCGAACTCGACCTGCGTACCCAGGCCGACGTAAGGAGCGCCTACCGCAGGCTGACCGACCGGTTCGGTGAGCGGATGCGCCAGGTCCTGGTCCAGCCGATGATCGCGGGCGGCACCGAGGTGACCGTCGGGGTGGCCGATGACCGCATGTTCGGCTCGCTCGTGGTGTTCGGGCTTGGCGGCGTGGCCTCCGATGTCCTCGCCGACCACACGGCCAGGCTCACGCCGTTGACCGACACCGACGCGGACAAGCTGATCCACTCCATCCGCTCAGCGCCGCTGCTGCTCGGCCACCACGGAGGTGTCGCAGTCGACCTCGCCGCACTGCGAGACCTGGTGCTGCGTACCTCACGACTGGCCGACGACCTGCCCGAGGTCACCGAGCTCGACCTCAACCCGGTCATCGCCCGGCCGGACGGCGTTTTCGTGGTGGACGCCAGGATCAGGGTGACGCCGTACCAGCAGCAGGACCCGTTCCTGCGCAAGCTTCGCTGAGGCGTCCCGCGGGCTGGGGGCGCGCACCACGGCCCGTTCGGCCATATCGGTCTAAAGGTCGGGACCATGGTCCCGGATTCAGGTGACCCATCTCTCTACAGCCGACTTCGGCGCCCGGTCAGGCTGGGGCCATCCGTTATCCGCCCCATAAGCCCGGAGGCCCCGTTGACCACCACCGTCTTGGCGGGAAACGCCCCCGCCGCCATCAACCTGAACCAGCCCGGCACCTACCTGCACTGGAACATCTTCACCGTCTCGGTGGCGAACCTCGTGCTGATCGCCGTCATGGTGGTCATCTTCGGCGCCGCGCTCATGCTGCCCTTCCCCGGCCGCCGCCGTCACCAAGCCGAAGCGGCGCCGGCCGTGACCTGGCCCCAGGAGTCCACCACCCCGTACGCGGCGGCCGAGGGGGATGAACGGATGTGGACGGCGCGGGTTCGCCGCGCTGCGATGCGCTCGCTGCCGCCGGACAAGCTGCTACCCGACCGCCAGCCCGCGTACGTGTCTTCCTGGATCTACGTCTTCGGTGTCGGCGCGCTGGCCGCGCTGGGCGTGGCCATCGTAAGCGGCTTCACCATCGCGCTCGGCGGCACCGACTGGTGGCACACCAACCCGGTCGGGCACTTCTTCAACAGCCTGCACCTGTGGAGCGTCGAGCTGTTCATGGCCCTGCTGGTCATCCACCTGTGGGGCAAATTCTGGATGGCCGCCTGGCGCGGCCGCCGGGCCATGACATGGATCACCGGCGTGGTCGCCTTCCTCGCCGCGATCGTGGAGTGCTTCACCGGATACCTGTCGCAGCAGAACTTCGACGCGCAGTGGATCTCCACCAACGGGAAGGACGCGTTCAACGCGGCCGGAGTCGGATCGTTCTTCAACCTGATGAACTTCGGCCAGATGCTGCTTTTCCACGTGGTGCTCATCCCGATCTTGCTCATCGCGCTGGTCGGCGCGCACGTGCTGCTGGTCCGCAAGCGCGGCGTCAGCCACCCGCTGCCGGCCGAGATGCCGCGCGGGCGGGCCGCCCTGCGCGCTCTGCGGGCGGCCGACCGGGCGCCGTGGCGCGGCCCCAACAGGCGCTACGACATCCTGAAGGAAGGCAGCATCGCCACGCTGGTCGTCCTAGTCCTGACGTTCGGCCTGGCCGGCCTGCTGTCCTCGCCCGACGTACCGCCGGTCACCGTGGCCAGCTGGGTCCAGGCCGCCCCGGCCGACTTCCTGGCCACCGCGGCCAGCGAACTGAACGGCACCAGCGAGACCGCCACCTACGGACCGCCTTACAACACCAACGCCAGCCCGCAGAAGATCCTCTTCTCCCCGGCAAACTGGTTCGGCGTGACGCAGCCGATCACCGACACGGCCCAGACATTCGTGCTCGGCCCGCTGGCCAAGGCCGCCCCCACCGACCCGACACTGGCCGCGGCGCTCGCCACCTACAACTCCGCATCGCCAGGCCAGCAGCTCAAGTGGGCGAACAACTACGTGAACGCGGTCACCAAGGTGACGTTCAGTCACGGCACGCCGGTGGTCCCCGCCGCCAACGACGGTCCGGTCCCTGTCATGCTGGCCACCGAGCTGACCCTGGCCCGCAGCGGCGCGATCGACGCGGACCTGCTGGCCCAGCAGCCGTTCTACGGCACCGACTTCACCAAGCCGCTGCTATTCCTCGAGGACGGCAGCTACTTCGCCGACCAGGCCACCGCCATGCACCTGACCGGCACCCAGTGGGGCGTCATGAACGAGACCGGCAGCTACCCCGGCCAGCCCTGGCTGTGGCTGTACCAGCTGTGGTACCAGCTGCCGGGCTTCCGGACCTCGGTCAACGCCGACCTGATCGCCATCTACCTGACCGGTGCGGCCACCCTCCTGCTCCTGCTCATCCCGTTCATCCCCGGCCTGCGCGACATCCCGCGGTGGATCCCGGTGCACCGGCTGATCTGGCGGGACTGGAACCGGCAGGCAGCCGGGTCGGCCGACCAGCCGGGCCCTGAGGCCAAGCCGGAGCCCGCCGGGCAGAAGTAACCCATATGGCCCCAGCAGCCCGCCGGTCCGGTACGGCGGGCTGCTGGCCGTCGGCTTCCGCAGCCCGCCCACGATCATGGCTAACGTCAGCTAGACCAGTCACGAGATCCGGGACTAGGTGCTTACCTCGGGCGTCGAAGGGCCGGGCCACGGCTCCCAAGCGCTCTCCGAGAGCTGGCCGGCGATCCTGACCGCCAGCCCGGCTAGGAAACCGCGGATCGTCGCGAGGGCGACGCGGTGCAGGATGGCCCGGTCCAGAGCCTGGCCCAGCGCACCGAGCGGGGGCCGGTAGACCCCTGCCATCGCGAGCACGGTGGCTCCATCCCCGGCATCCCCAGCGTCCCCGGCGGGAGCGAGCGTGATGTCGGCGTCAAGGACGGGGAACAGCACCCCGCCTGGCCCGGTGGCTTCCCAGCGGATGGCCAGCGCGGCAGATCCTTCCGTCCTGGTCAATTCCCTGACCTGGACGCGGACCAGCTTGGACAGGCCGGGTATGCCTACCTTCGCCAAGCCCGCGGCCGCGTGGTCGTAGGCATCTTCGGACGTGCTGAGCAGCGTCCCGCCGTCGGCTAGCCGCATCAGCCTTTCCCTGGCGATGGCATAGCCGACGTCAAGCCGCATCTCGTCGCCGACAAACACCCCTGTATTCCACACGACAGCAGGCCGCAAGTCTCAGGGACCTAAGTCCCGACCTTCCGGACCTGAAGCCACCCTCTAGGCCCCAAACGGTCCGCTTAAGGAGCGTGGCACCCGCGGTCGCTGATTCATCAAATTAGCTTGATCGATCAAAATAGCTTGATGTAATGTGAGCGGGTGAGCGTGCGTCAGGGCGCGGCTCCGCCGGAGTTCCTGCGGCTGGCCGGGCATCCAGTGCGCTGGCTGCTGCTCAGCGAGCTGGCGCGAAGCGACCGGCAAGTCAGGGAGCTCAAGGCCCTCCTCGGCCAGCCGCAGAGCCTGCTCTCCTATCACCTGGCCCGGCTGCGGGCGGGCGGTCTGGTGACGATGCGGCGCAGCTCGGCCGACGGACGCGATGTCTACTACAGCCTCGACCTGGCGCGCTGCGGCGAGCTGCTCGCCGCGACGGGGACGGCACTGCACCCAGGCCTGCGGCTCATCCCCCCGCCCCCGGCAAGGATCCCCGTGCCCGCCCGGGTGCTGTTCTTGTGCACGGGCAACAGCGCCCGCTCCCAGATGGCCCAGGCGATCCTGAAGCAGGCGGCGGCAGGAGCGGTCACGGCGGCCAGCGCGGGCAGCCACCCCAAGCCGCTGCACCCGAACGCAGTCCGGGTGATGCATGAGGCAGGCATCGATATCAGTGCGGCCAAGCCCATGCACCTCAGTGCCTTCGCCGGGGAGCGTTTCGACTACGTGATCAGCCTGTGCGACAAGCTCAGGGAGATCTGCCCGGAGTTTCCCGGTCCCGCCGAGGTGATCCACTGGAGCATCCCCGATCCGGGAGCGGGAGGCGGCAGCGACGCCGACACCTACCCGGTGTTCCGAACCGTGGCCGCCGACCTGCGGATCAGGATCGGTTTCCTGCTCGCCCAGATCAGCATGGCTGATCGAGGTGCCTGAGACCGTCAGCCATCAGGCCAGCCTGCTCACCGTGCTGCGGGAGTGGGGCCGGATGGGCTGCATCGGGTTCGGCGGCCCGCCCGCGCACATCGCGCTGCTGCGCAAGCTCTGCGTGGACCGGGAAGGCTGGATGGACGCGCAGGAGTTTGAGGACGCGAACTCCGCGTGCCAACTGCTACCCGGACCCGCCTCCACCCAGCTGGCGATCTTCTGCGCCTGGCGGGTCCGGGGCCGGCTCGGCGCCCTGGTCGGCGGCATCGGGTTCATCGTGCCCGGCCTTATCGTGATTCTCGCCCTCTCTGTGCTGTTCCTGGAGGGGAAGCCGCCGCTGTGGGCGCGCGGGCTTGGCGCCGGGGCGGATGCGGCGGTCGCCGCGGTCGCGGTGCAGGCCGGCTGGTCGCTGGTCGGGCCGAGCTGGAAGCGAGCGGTCGCCGGCACCAGACGGGCGCGCTGGATCGGGTACCTTCTCGCGGGCGGAGCCGCCGCCGCGACCATCGGGCCGTGGCTGGTCTTGGTGCTACTCGGCTGCGGCGTCGCCGAACTGGCCATCCGCCGTCGGCAGGCCATCGGCGTCCACGCGGTGGCCGTGGCACCGTTGCTGGCCGCACGGGCCATCCGGGCGGCCAGCCCGGCTCGCGTGCTGGCCGCAGTGGGCGGGGCGGTAGGCGGCGGCGTGCTGCTCGCGGTGGCGTGGACGGCGTTCAAGGTGGGCGCGCTGTCGTTCGGCGGCGGGTTCGTGATCATCCCGCTGATGCAGGCCGACGCGGTGGGGCATCACTGGATGACCAGCGGCCAGTTCCTCAACGGCGTCGCGCTCGGCCAGATCACCCCGGGACCGGTCGTGCAGACCGTCGCCACCGTCGGGTACGCTGCCGCAGGCCTCGGCGGGGGCTTGCTCGCCTCGCTGGTCGCGTTCTCGCCGTCGTTCGTCTTTGTGCTGGGCGGTGCCCGCCACTTCGATGCCCTACGCCACAACGAGCGCGCGCAGTGGTTCCTTGACGGCTCTGGCCCCGCCGCGATCGGCGCGATCCTCGGCGCGGCGATACTGCTGGCCCGCGCGGTGACCGAGCCCTGGCAGTTCGCCGTGCTGGCGGGCGCCGCCGTACTTCTGCTCGTCCTGCGCCGCGGCGTGGTCACAACCCTGCTCACCGCCGGCGCCGTCGGCCTGATCATCGCCCTGGCCGGCGGCCCCCTGCCCCATTAAACTGCCGCACTAAACCGCCGCACTAATCCGCCGCACTAATCCGCATCCGACTTGGGCGGGCGGCCACGGGGCGGGCGGATGGGGGCCACGGGCTCCGTCGGATGTCGGCGCGGCCCTGACCAGAGGGCAGGCACGGCGTAGACGGCGGAGGCCACCGCATACGCGGCCTGCTCGTAGTTAACCCGCCACCCGACGAAGTCCGGCCAGGCCTCGGCCGGGGTGCGCTCGATCGGGAAGTCGACTTCGCGCATCCGATCCACTGCTTCGAGGAACTCGCCGTAGGTCAGGGCGGTCCCGGTTTCCGGGTCTGGCTCAGCCGGAATGTCGATACCCATCGCCTGGGCGATCCGGTTGAAGCACTGGAAGCCGGAACGCAGGCACAGCCGGGCCGGTATGACCGGCGCGGCCTTGGGTGAGAGGGCGAGGAACAGCGCGGCGGAGTCCAGCACGGACAGCAGTGAGGTGACCCAGGACGACAGCGGCTGGGGCGAGCGGAACCGGACGAGCGGCAGGTAGGTGGTGTGGCTTTCGGCCACGTCTGCGGCCCACCGTTCCCACTGGGCGTACAGGTCCGGCATGGTATCGAGCGTCGACATGCCCTGTCCCAGCGCGTAGTGGGTGCGGGCCAGCAGTTCCGGTCCCCAGGCCGGGAAGCCGCCCCGGCCGTTCAGCAGCGCCACCTCGGTCTCCCTGCGGTTGAATGCCGCGTACAGGGTCGGCAGGTAGGCGATCTGCAGCGTAATGATGATCAGGCCGACCGCCGCGGTCAGAAACACGATCACCGCGGGCCCGCCTCCAGCGGGCTCGGCGAAACCCAGGGTGAACAGCGAGGACCCTGCGTCGGTGAAGGCAGAGGCCACGCCGCGCGAGGCAAACGGCCACAGCAGCAGGGCGAACCCGACGTACGCGACGACCAGCCAGGTCGCCAGCTGGCTCAGCAGGACCGCCGCCGCCTGAGTCGCAATGACCCGGTCGCGCCGCTTATAGTCCCCGGCCCGCTTCGCCACCAGCTGATAGGCCCAGTCGACCGTCTCGTCCACCCACCGCGTCAGCTTGTTGCTGACAGAGCGTGACACGATAAGCGTCCCGATGACGCTGGACACCGAGGTCAGCACCAGCAATGCACCGATCACCGCGGCCACCGCGCGGCCCGCCAACGGCATCACCATAGGGCCTCCTCCACGTCACCGAAACGTATCCGGGGCCGGGTTAAGCGTGAGATCGCGGCCCCGGTACCCTGCCAGCCATGGTCTCAGCCTGGCCTGCGGCATCGTACGACATGTGGCGCGCGACCTGCGACACGCTGCACGCGCACACTCAGATACTGGGCAAGCTGGCGGTTAAGCTCGCCCCGCCCGAGCCGCAGCTGCAGCACGCGGCGCTGCGGCTGACCGCCAGGGGATGGGAGACGGCGCCGCTGCCCGCTCCCGACGGCTCGGGAGCGCTGGTCGCCGCGCTTGACCTGCGCCGGCACGAGGCGGTGGTCGAGCACAGCGCCGGGTCATCGGCCCGGGTTCCGCTGACGCCTAACCGGCCGGTCGGCGAGGTGACGCGGGAGGTTCTGGCCGCGGCCGGGCGACTTGGCGGCCCGGTCAGGATCGACCCGACCCCGCAGGAAGTTCCGTGGACCGTGCCGCTCGATGAAGACGCCGAGCACGCCCACTACGACCCGGGCGAGGTCGCAGCCTACTTCGCCGCGGCCACCCAGGCGGCGCTCGTGCTGGCCGCCTACCGTGCTCCCTTCCGCGGCCGTGCTACACCGGTGAATGCATGGTGGGGCTCGTTCGACCTGGCCGTGAGCCTGTTCTCGGGGTTGCCCGCCGACCCGCCGTCGGAGGATTTCATCATGCGCAACGCGATGGACGCCCAGGACGTGGCGGTCGGCTGGTGGCCGGGCGATGGCCGCTACGGCAAGGCGGCGTTCTACGCTTACGCTCACCCCGCTCAAACGGGATTCGCCGACGCGACCCTGGCCCCGGCCGCGGCGCGCTGGGATGCAGGTCTGGGGGAATTCGTCCTGGACTGGGACGACGTGCGGTCGGCCCCGGACCCGCACGCCGCGGCGCTGGAGTTCGCCCGGTCGGCCTTCCGGCACGCGTGCGTGATTTGCGGCTGGGACATGGACCTGGCCGCCACCGCGGAAGGCACGCCACCTCCGGTCAGGTGACGCGCACCACGGCTCGTTCGGAAAGATATTCAGTCCGAACGGACCGTGGTGTCACGGTCGCGGGTAACGGCTCAGGGCAGCGAGACGAGGACGCGTCCGGGAGCTTTCCCCGATTCGATGAGCTCGTGCGCGGCTGCGACGGTCAGCCGCACCCGTACCTCGCCCGGGCCCGGCTCGGCCGTAGGCAGCTCGCCGACCTGCAAGACCTCGGCGGCCGGCCCGTGTCGGTCATACCACGCGGCGATCATCGCTCTCTCTTACGCTTCCCGAAAAGTGGCTTCCAAGGTGATGTCTTCCTCGGAATGCTATATGCTGTCCGGTATCCCATGAGACCCAAGGAGGTGCCGCACATGACGACCATCGGGATCATCGGCAGCGGGCACGTCGGCAGCAACCTGGCCGAGGCGGCCATCGCCCACGGGTACGGCGTGGTGCTCAGCAACTCCCAAGGTCCGGACTCGCTGGCCGGCCTGGTCAAAGAGCTCGGACCGCAGGCCAGGTCGGCGACTGCGGCCGAGGCGGCCGCCGACGGCGACTTCGCGATCGTGGCCATCCCGATCACGACGATCGACCAGGTCCCGGTCGAGCCGCTGGCAGGCAAGGTCGTCATCGCCACGGTCAACTACTTCCCCCAGCGGCTCGGCCGCATCCCCGAGATCGACAACGGGTCGACCACGGCGCCGGGCCTGCTGCAGGCCCACCTGCCCGCCAGCAAGGTCGTCCGCGCCTTCAGCATGATCAACGCCGCCGAGATGTCCGGCGACGGCCACCCCGCTGGCGACCCGAGGCGCCGGGCGCTCGCCCTGGCCGGAGATGACCCGGCCGCCAAGCAACTCGTGGCCAACCTCTACAACGAGTTCGGCTTCGACGCGCTGGACATCGGCGGCCTCGATGAGAGCTGGCGGCTCGATGCCGGCCAGCCCGCGTTCGTCACCCGGCAGAACCTGGCCGAGCTGAAGGCGAACGTGGCCAGGGCCAAGCGCTCCGCCTAGCGCGGACTGGCGTGGGCTCGGACGCGGTCCACCTGGCCGGCCGGACCGCGGGCGTCGTCCGTCACGAGCGGACATCGGGAATCACTCATGTAGGAGGTGGCCGATGGTTACGGCCCGGAGATGGGTGGCCGTCGGCTTCGGCGGCCCCGAAGTACTGCGCAACATCGAGGTCGATGTGCCCGATCCCGGGCCCGGCCAGGTCACCGTCGGCGTCCGCGCCTCCGGCATGAACCCCGCCGACGCCAAGCACGTGGCGCCGGGCCAGGACCCCAAGCTGCTGCCGCTGTCGATCGGATTCGAGGTTGCCGGGGTGGTGACGGCACTCGGCCCGGACACCGAACTCGCGTCGGGTGGCGGAGCGGTCGGGGACGAGGTGGTCGCCCAGGTTGCCGGGGGATACACCACCGCGATCACGACGTCGGCCGCCAGTACGTTCGCCAAGCCCTCGACGCTGACCTTCGCCGAAGCGGCCAACCTCCTCCTGGTCGGGACGACCGCCGCCGATCTCCTGCACGCCAGCGGTGCCCAGCGGGGCGAGACGGTGCTGCTGCACGGAGCGGCCGGTGCCGTCGGCGTGAGCGTGCTTCAGCAGGCCCGGATCCTCGGGGTCCGCGTCGTGGGCACCGCCAGCCCGCCGAACTTCGACTTCATCCGGCACTTCGGCGGGATTCCGGTCGAATACGGGCCGGGCCTGCTCGAGCGGGTCCGCGGAGCCGCCCCCGAGGGCATCGCGGCCGCGCTTGACACGGTGGGCAGCCAGGAGGCGGGCGACGTGTCGCTCGCTCTCGCGGACCGGAGCCGGGTGGTCACCATCGCCGCCGCGCCCAGGGCGAAGGCCGACGGGTACATCTTCGTCGGTGCCTCCAACCCGGCCAGCGGACCGTTCCGGGCCCGCGCCCGCAGCCGCATCCTGAAGCTCGCCAGGGACGGGGACCTGGTCGTCCCGATGGCGGAGACGTTCAAGTTCGAAGACGCCCCCGCCGCATTCGCGTCCCTGACGGCTCCCCATCCGCCCGGCAAGCTCGCGCTGGTCAACCAGGAGTAACGCAGGTCATCCCGGCTGTCAGACGGCACACGAACGCAGCTCGTGCAGCATGGCCGCGAGCCTTTTCAGTCTGCTGCGGAATCGGCCAGCAGCGCGGCTACGGCGATCTCGGCCTCGGCCGTGGCGGGCAGCACGGCGGGCAGCCGCGGGATGGCGGCTAGCTGCCCGTCCGAGGTGTACCGGCTGATCACCCGCGGGTCGATGTAGGACGCGCGCGCCACGGCCGGGGTGTCTCCCAGCCAGTCTGCCACCCCGCGGACGGCAGCGGTGACGGCAAGCTTGCGGCCCCGCGGGGTCGGCGCCTGGTCGGCGTTGGCCAGCAGCAGCGTCATCAGTACGGTGGCGTTCCAGGTGCGGAACTCCTTGGCGGTGAAGTGGCCTCCGGCCCGGGCGGCGATGTAGCTGCTTACCTGGTGCGAGTGCAGAGGCCGCCAGGCGTCACCGTCCTGGAAGCAGAACAGCGAGTCCGACGTGCTGTCGCTGCCGACCAGCGCGCGCACGACCGACCGGACCGCGTGGTCAGTGACGGTGATCGTCCGGCGCTTGCCTTCCTTGGCGATGTAGTCGAACGCGACGCCGCCGCGCGTCACCGTGACATCGCGCCTGCTCAGCGTGGTCGCCCCGTAGTGATGATCCAGTTCGGCGTACTTCTCCCCGCCGATCCGGAACAGGCCCAGATCGATCAGCCGGACCGCGGCCGCGGTCACCCGGTCACGGTCAAGGCTCCGGTGGGCGAGATCCCGGACCGCGGCCGACCGCAGCGCGGGAAGCGCGCCGGCGAACCGGAGCATGTGCGCGAACTTCTGGGCGTCGCGCTGCTCGCGCCACACCTGGTGGTAGCGGTACTGGGTCCGGCCCCGGCTGTCCACGCCGGTGGCCTGGATGTGGCCAAGCGGATCGGCAGAAATCCAGACATCCTTCCAGGCCGGCGGGATGCCGAGGGCGCCGATGCGGTGCAGCGTCTGCGGATCCGCGACCTCCGCTCCGGACGGCTCGCGGTACCGGAAACCCCCGCTGCTCCGCTCGCGTATGATCCCCGGACCGTGCGGGTCGCTGCGGATCAGCCCAGGGACTGCTGCGGCCTGGGGAAACGCATCGGCGCTCATCGGCGTCACCTCCAACCCACAGCATAAGCATCACCTTGTACTTTCTGTGGAAGTATAGTTCTTAATTACTGCTTCTCTGGAAGGCAACCACGATGGCCGACGAGAAACCACCACCTGACTTCATGAGTGCACTTGGCACCGAGTACTTCGTTCTCCAGTCCACGGCGAGCTCGACCATCAGCGAGAGCGGCAGCCGTGTCAGCATCTACCTGTCGTCCCTGGCCAGCGGGCTGGTGGCGCTAGGGTTCTCCAGCTCCTCGCCGAGGGCGTTCGCCTCGCTGGCCTTCACCGTCCTGCCGACCGTGTTCGTGCTCGGCTGGTTCACCATCGTTCGGCTGATCGACACCAGCGTGTCCAACATCGTCTCGCTGCGCCGGATGGACCTGATCAGGCGCTATTACGCGGGGCTGACTCCGATTGCCCCGCCCTATTTCGCGGCCGACGACACCCAGGCGGCGCAGCACAGCGTGCGGTACGGCCGCTGGTCGTTCCTGTTCACGATGGCGAGCATGGTTATCGCGGTCAACTGCGTGCTGGGCGGAGCCACCGTGGCGTTGCTGTGCGATCTCGCCTTCAAGGTGCCGCTGCCCGCCGCCGCGGGAATCGGCGTGGTGGGGGGCCTCGCCCTCCTCGCGTTCAGCCTCCGCTACGAGCACCGGCGGCTCACCCCCGTCGTCCTCAGCTCCTACGCCGCCACCTGATCCCCGAAGCCAGCAGCGCGGGGATGCGGTCAGGCGGTGAAGTCACCATGAAACGTTCTGAGGCATATGCTTCTGTAGAAAAGATCTCACTTATAGGTCCTGACGCCGCTTCCGGAGAAGTGGGCTAGCCGGAAGTTACCTTGGGTAGGCGGGAGACTGGCACGTGGGAAGGTGAGCCGGTGACGTCGAGCCTCAGGCAGGTGTTCAACGACCTGATTCGCCTGGAGATCGAACTGTGGAACGCGGTCGATGCCCGGCTGAAGCAAGAGTTCGGCCTGCCGTTGACCCACTTCGAGCCGATGTCGGTGATGGACCGGTTGCCCAAGTGCCGGGTCTACGACATCGCCAGTGAGCTGGGCATCACCACGGGTGGTACCAGCAAGCTGGTGGACCGGATCGAGGCCAGCGGCTACTGTCGGCGGTTGCCGAATCCGGAGGACAGGCGGTCGTCGCTGCTGGAGCTGACGGCGGAGGGACGGCGGCTGTTCGCTGAGGCGGGAGCGGCGTTTGACGAAGAACTGCAGCGGCGGCTCGGGGCGGCGGTGCCGGAGCGGACGTTGCGGCAGTTCGGAGCGACCCTGTCCCGGCTGCGGGCGGCCGGCCAGCGGGTGGCCGTGCGGTCCGCCGAAGTGGAGCAGACAGCCTAGATCGGCCCGGGCCTCGCGACGCTGTCCCTGGGTGCCCGCCCGCCTCGACACCGACCCCGCCGCCGTCGCCGACCTTCACGGCGAGATTAGGATCTCGCTGTGGAAGAGGGCTTGTTCGTGGGGCGGCATGACGAGCTGGCAAAGCTGGCGGCGCTGGTGGCGGGCGTGTCCGACGGTGTCGGTGGCGTGGTTCTGATCGAGGGCGAACAGGGCATAGGCAAGACGTCGTTGTTGGAGGTGGGCCTGGCGGGCGCCGCCGCGGCTGGCTGCAGGGTCTTCTGGGCGGCGGCCGACGAACTGCTGCGGCAGTTTCCGCTGCGGCTGATGAGCGAGTGCCTGGGCGGGCCCGCCGCCGGGCCGTCAGTGCCGACAGCAGCGACCTTCGGCGGTGACCCCGTGGTGACCGCGATGGAGGAGATGCTGGCTGAGGTTGACCGGCTGTGCGCGGCGTCGCCGGTGGTCTTGGTGGCCGAGGACTTGCAGTGGGGCGACGAGGCCAGCGTGCTGATGTGGCACCGGCTGAGCAGGGCCGTAGGCCAGATGCCGTTGCTGCTCGCCGGGTCGGCCCGGTCCGGGTCGGGACGGGCGGACCTTGAGCAGCTGCGGCGCGGCCTGACGTCGCGCGGCGGAGTCGTGCTGACACTGGCGGCGTTGTCCGATGCGGACGTCGCCGACCTGGTGGGCAGGCTGCTCGGCGGGCGGCAGGGCCGCAGCCTGGCCGCGGTGACCAGGCAGGCAGGCGGCAATCCGCTGTATGTGCGCGAGCTTGCCGACGGCCTTGTCCGTGACCGCAGCGTCGCGGCGGACGCCGGGGAATGGGGCCTGGTCTCCGGGTCTGGTGTGCTCAGGGTTCCGACGTCGCTGGCTGCGGCGATCACCGATCGGCTGGCGGGGCTGGCCGCCGAAGTACTGGAGACGCTGCGCTGGGCCGCCGTGCTTGGGCTGGAATTCCCGGTGGCCGATCTGTCCGTGGTGACCGGCCGGGAGGCCGGCGAGCTTATGCCGGTGATCGACTCCGCGATGATGGCCGGGGTGCTCGTAGATGCCGGCCCGCGGCTGGGATTCCGGCACGCGCTGATCCGCCAGGTGCTCTACGAAGGCCTGCCGGCGGCACTACGGGCAGCACTGCATCTGCAGGCGGCGCAAGCCCTGGCGGCGGCTGGCGCCCCGCCAGAGCGGGTAGCCGGACAGCTGGTGCCCGGGCCGGGCGAGCAGAGCCCGCTGGCGGAGGCCGCCGGGCCTAGCGTGGCTGGTCAGCACCTCCGAGCTGCGCACCAGCCGGCCCGTGCAGGCCGGATCGACCATCGCGGCCGCCTTGACCAGGCCCGGGATGAGTGATCTGCGGACGGGTCGGCTGCAGGCGCTGCACTCGATCGTTCTGTCCGTGCGCGGAGAGCTGGCCGAGGCGACCGCCGCCGGCCAGGCGGCACTGGAGCGCGCCAGGCAGGCCGGTGACCGTATCGGCACCGGTTACGCCCTGCACGCCATGTCCTTCGCCGCTATGCACCGCCGCGATACCGCGGCCGCGCTGTCGCTGATCGAGCAGGCGCTGGCCGCGATCGGCGACGACGCGCAGGCCAGCGACCTGCACGTGATGGTACTTGCCAATAACGCGTCTTGCCTGGTCGACCTGGACCGGTTCGACGAAGCGATGACCGCGGCCAGCGAGGCGGTGGTACTGGCCGAGCGTGCGGCCATCGCCCGACTGGCCGCCGCCCGGTTCGCCAGCTGCCGCGGCCGTGCTGGCGCGGTGCCTGGAACCGGACGTCGGCGCCCAGATGCCCGGCAGGTACGCACTGCTGCCCACGCTGGTCCGGCTCGCGCTGGCGACCGGGGACGCCAAGCTCGCGGCGGCGGCGGCCGAGGCAGCCGCCGCCGAGGCGGCTCCGGCCGTACAGTCGGGCAGGCCCGTGGCCGTGAAAGAAGCGCTCGCCGGGCACTGCCGCGGCCTGATCGACGATGATCCCAGCCGGCTGCACTCGGCGGCGGCTTATCTCGCCGCGACGAGCCGCCCGCTGCCTGCTGCCGCGGCGCTTGAGGACGCGGCCGAACTGCTGGCCACGCAGGGTGATACGGCGGCTGCCCGCAACGCGCTGACAACCGCGTCCGAGGCGTATGCGCAGCTCGGGGCGAGCTGGGATCTGCACAGGGCGGCCGCGCGACTTCGGCGGTTCGGCATCGCACCGCTGGGCAGCGTGTCGCGGCTCCGCCCGGCGACGGGCTGGGCGTCGCTGACTCCGACCGAGCTCAAGGTGGCCCGGCTTGTGGCGGAGGGCTATTCGAATCCTGACATCGCCGCAAAGCTGTTCTTGTCGCGCAACACCGTGCAGACCCACGTCTCCCACATCCTGGCCAAGCTGAGCGCGCGCTCTCGTGCACAGATCATCTCCGAGGCCTTCCGTCACCCACCGGCAGACGGGCTGGGCTGACCGCGGCCGGTGAGCCGCTCAGCGACCCGCGGTGCACGACGCTGGCCGCTACTGCGGGAAGGTTGCTCACGCCGGTTTCCGCCACCTGCCGGAGTACGTCCTCGGCGTCGTCTTGCGACAGGCCCCGCTGGTGCATGACAATGCCCGTCGCCAGGCTGATGACGCGACGGGAGATGGCTTCGAGGGCCAGGTTCGCGGCCCGGTCCTCCGCTTGTGCCGCGGCCGCCATCAGCCGTTCCCGGTCGACTAGTGCGATGGCATGCTTTACCATCAGGTCCGCGATCACGACGTCACCCTCGGTCGGCGCTCGGCCCGCCCACGAGTGCGTCACCATTCCGGCGTAGGACGGGTATCCGGCCCGCGACGCGACCCGGAACGGGGTGAGCAGGACCGGGTGCGGGTCGGCCGTCCGCGCTTCGGCGGGATCACGACCGTCAGCCGTACCGGCCGGGTGCCTGACCCGGAACAACGGTCCCTTCCCGTCGCTCAGCTCGACCTGGCAGGCGTCGGCGAATGCCGGGACGCATGCGCTTGCCAGGCGAGCGAACGTCACAACCGGATCGTCAGACCCCGAGAGGCGGCTGAGCGCGCCGGTGAGTTCCGTCGACGCCGGCAACGGCACATTGCCCTGGTGCCGGAAGAAGGCATCAAGATCTGCGTGCCCGGCGCCGCCGGCTGCCCCGCCAGGCTCCGCTCCCGCCAGGCTGAAAGCGGGATCCGACAAGGGGCGGCCGGGCCGACGAGTACCGTGTCGCAAGACATGGTGCCTTAGCAGGTCTTCGGCCGCGTCCACCATGTCATCAGCGAGCAGGTTGACGATTTCGCCGTGCTCCGCGGCCGCGGCGGCCACGCTCTGGCCAAGTTCCGCATCGTGCGGCCCGTGCTCTAAGCCAGGAACCAGCAGAAGCCGGGCCACCCGGGAAAGGGCCGGGTCACCCATCAGCTCGAGCAGGTGGAGATGGAAGATCATGTCAGCTTGGAGATAGCCGACGATGTCGCCGCTGAGGGCTGGGCGCATGGTGGCGCTTGCCAGTTGCCGGATCACCGCGAGTTCCTCATCGGAGAGGCCGCGATCGGCCAGCTTGCGGAGCGCGGGCGGCTCTATCAGCAAACGTAGCTCGGTCGGGTCACAAGGAAAGGCAGGGGCTGATTGGCGGGCGGTCTTGGCCATGGCACTCCTCCGCACGGGAAGGCACGACCTAGCCATGCTCGCCCCGCGGCGGCCGTAACACCATCGGCCAACTCAATGAGATTTCAGCTCGGTACCGGCTGGGGGCCGTGCACCACGGACCGTTCGGATGAATTGAAATTCCTTTTTTACCGAACGGTCCGTGGTTTCACGCCAACGGGCAGGCAGGACGGATCCCCGACCTCGCCCAGAATGAAGCAGCTGTGACTGAGGGCCGAGGCGCCGGCGATGACGAGCGCCAGGCCCAGCGCCTCGCCGACCAGGTACCCCGGGCCGGTCCTGATGTGCTCGCCGAACAGGAGCACCCCGAGCAGGCTGGCCGACAGCGGATCGAGGATCGTGAACCCGGGCTGGGAGGCGGCCAGCGGGCCGGCCGCCAGCGCGTGCGAGGCCAGCAGCATGGTCGCCGCCCCGGTGACCACGAGCACGTACGGCGACCAGGTGGAGAAGATGGCGCCGACGCCGTCACCGAGGTAGGAGCTGAGCTCCTTGATCACCGCGGCCACGAAACCCCATGCGATCCCGGTGGCGGCGCCGAGCATCGCGGCTCGCCGCGTGGGGGACGCGCCGGGACGGCTGTCTACCCCGAAGGCAACGACCAGGGTGAGGAGGACGACGCCGAGCGTGATCCCGCCGGCCAGCAGCCAGGCGGAGCCTGATGCGCGAACCCGCCCCCCTGACGGCGACGCCACGCCGAGAAACACGGCGAGCCCCGCCGACATGGAGGCCGCGGCCAGCAAGTCGCGGCGTTTGATCCTCACCCGGTGCCGGCCGGCGATAGCCATGTAGCTGAACACCAGCAGCAGTTCGACCGCCAGGATGGGCTGGACCAGGGCCAGGGCACCATAGCGCAGCGCGATCAGCTGGAAGACGAAGCCGCCGATCATGCTCGCGATGCCGAGGAGCCAGATGGGCCTGCGGGCCAGGCGGAAGATCAGCCGCGCGTCGAAGCCGACGGTCGTCTGCACGCTCGCGGCCCCCTGGCGCTGGGCCAGCGAGGCGGTGGCGGTACACAAGCTCGCCACGAGAGCCAGCACGATCGCCGTCGCCATCAGCCCGCTTCCGTCCCCTTCCGGGAGTCCCCGTCACCCAAAGACAGCAGTGTCAGCTGCGTCATTCATTCCCGGGCTGGCGGTTTGGGCAACCGACCCCGGGCATTGCAATAGCATGCTCGCAGCCAAGGTGGTTTGGGTGCGGTACTGGGGTGGGGCGATGGTCTCTACGGACGAGCCGGTCATGACGGTGTACGGGGCACCCTGGTGCCCGCACTGCAAGCGGGTCAAGAAGTTCCTTGCGGCCCACCGGGTCCGCTACGCCTTCGTCGACATCGACGCCGACCCATCGGCTATCGCCAAGCTCAAGGAGCTGCAGGACGGCGGGCAGATCATCCCGACCGTCGTGTACCCGGACGGGACTCACGAGGTGAACCCGAGCGACGAGGCGCTGGCCCGTCGCATCGGCCTCACCCTGGCGGCCCAGAGGGCCGCCTACGACCTGGTCATCGTCGGGGGCGGTCCGGCCGGGCTGGCCGCCGCGATCTACGCCGCCAGGGAAGGCATCGACGCCATGGTGGTGGACGCCAGCGCGCTCGGCGGCCAGGCCGGGATCAGCGACAAGATCGACAACTACCCGGGGTTCCCCGACGGCATCTCAGGCGCCGAACTGGCCGAACGGTTCGTGGCCCAAGTCCGCCGTTACGGCGTGGAACTCGTCTCGGCCGTCGCGGTCACCGCCGTCGAGCACGACCAGGATGACCTGGTGACCACCCTGTCGAACGGCCAGCAGCTCACCTCCCACGCCGTGATCGTGGCCACCGGGTCGACCTACAAGCGCCTTAATGTTCCCGGCGAGGACGACCTCATCGGCGCCGGCGTCCACTTCTGCGCGACCTGTGACGGGCCCTTCTACAAGGGGGCCGACGAGGTCGTCGTGATCGGCGGCGGCAACTCGGCCCTGGAGGAGGGCCTGCACCTGTCCGAGTTCGCCAAGAAGGTGCGGGTCCTAACCCGCTCCGGCCTGACCGCCTCACCGGTGCTGCAGGAACGGGTGCGGTCCGACCCGCAGTTCGCCATCCACACCGGGGTGGACATCGTCGAGCTCGAGGGCGGACGGGGACGTTTCGCCGCCGTGGTGGCCCGCGACCGCGACAGCAAGAAGACCCTCCGGTTCCCGGCCGCCGCGGCGTTCGTGTTCATCGGGCTGAAGCCCAACAACGGTTTCCTGCCCGACTCAACCGAACGCGACGCCGGCGGGTTTCTCCTCACCGGCCCGACGATGGAGACGTCGATGGCCGGCGTGTTCGCCGCCGGCGACGTGCGCTCCGGGTCGACAAAGCAACTTGGCTCAGCCGTCGGCGACGGGATCGCCGCCTTGCTTATGGCGCGCCGCTACCTCGAGGCCCATCACCACAAGGCGGTATCGCTGGTCCCCGCGTGGGGGTGAGGGCGCGCTCCGCTCGGTGCAGTAGCGTCGACCGTATGCTGCTTACCGCAGAAGGTTCTGTGTTGCTCCTGATAGACCTGCAGGAACGGCTGATGCCCGCCATCCGGGACGGCGATGTCGTGGTGGCCAGGGCCGTGCGGCTGGCGGAGGCGGCCAGGCTGCTGGACGTGCCGGTCCTCGTCACCGAGCAGTACCCCGCCGGCCTGGGCCCGACGGTGCCGCCGCTGGCCGCCTACCCGCAGGCGGTGCTGCCCAAGACGACGTTCTCGGCAGCCGGGGACCCCGCCTTGACCGCATTGCTTCCGGCCGGCACCGCGGAGATCGTCGTGGCGGGCTGCGAGGCGCATGTCTGCGTCCTGCAGACGGTGCTTGGCCTCATTAGCCAAGGGCATCGCGTGGTGCTGGCCTCCGACGCCGTCGGCTCGCGCGATCCGGCCGACCACGCGGTCGCGCTCGACCGGGCCCGGCATCACGGCGCGGAGATCGTGACCTCCGAGATGGTGCTGTTCGAGTGGCTGCGTGACTCCCGGCATCCGAAGTTCCGCGAGGTTCAGAAGCTGCTCAAGTAGTGCCGAGGGCACGGATCTGCGCGGTCGCCGTGGCGGTCGCCACGATCTGGCCGAACTCGTCGGACAGCTCGCCGGCCAGGAATGCTATGTCCTTACCCCGGCGCACGATCCGGCCTCGCCCGGTCAGCCGTCCCGGTCGGGCCGGGCGCAGGAACTGCACCTGCAAGTCGGCCGTTGGCGCGAACTGGCCCGGGCCCAACGTGGCGACCAGTGCCGGACCCATGGTGTCGTCGAGCATCGCCGCCAGCAGGCCGCCCTGGATCACGCCAATGGGGTTCAGGAACTGATCGGTCGCGGTGAACGCCACCTCGATCGTCCCTTCGTCGGGATCGATCGAGACCAGCTCCCATCCAAGCAGGACAGCCGAAGGAGGTGGCGCTGCCCGGCCCTCCATCACATCCCAGAACGGGCCTTCTCGTTTCACTTAGCCACTTCTATCAGACCGGAACCGCGCTTCCAGACGGGAGATATAGCGATGAGCGACTGGACGGCCGACGAACTCGGCAAGATCGGTGCGGCGGAGGAACTGGAGATCGCGCCACTGCGGGAGGATGGTTCGCTGCGCCCCTTCGTCACGATCTGGGTCGTCCGGGTCGGCGACGACCTGTACGTGCGGTCCTACCGGGGGCATAGCGGTGCCTGGTTCCGTTCGGCGCTGCGGCGCCCCCAGGGCCGCATCCGGGCCGGGGGAGTTGACCGCGACGTCGACCTCGCCGAACCCGATGATGCTGACCAGGACGCGATCGACCAGGCCTACTGGACTAAATACGCGCCGTACGCCAGCACCTACGTCGGTCCCATGGTGAGCCCTGAAGCCAGGGCAACCACCTTGCGGCTCGTCGCCCGCTGAAACCGGCGAACCTAGCCGCTCCAGACCACCTCAGATCCATGCCGTCGGTAAATGAGCGTGGACGCCATTCTGTTATGCAGGCTCCTGTGGGGCCACGTGGTCGGTCATTTCCCGAACGCCATCTGGCCCCACCACGTGGAATGCCCAAGGCGCGGTCTCTCGGCCAGCGGCCGCCTGGCGCACCAGGCGGAAGATGTAAGGGCAGCCACCTTGCGGCTCGTCGCCCGCTGAAACCCGGGTCCCCCTCCAGAAAGATCATCCCATAGAAAGATCTTGAACAAGTATTCTTAGATATACCGTTTTCTTAGAAAGTACGCTATCCCATTCGCATGGGATGTTTCGTAGGTCCTTTCCGCAGGGAGCGTGGTGCATGGCCCAAGACCGGTTCCCCGCTCCCGGGCCAGACGATCAGGAACCGGATGGCTCCGGGCTGTTGCCCGAGGCCGGGGGGACTGGCCGCGGTGGCCTGGGTGGTGGCCGGCGAGGGCGGGTCGGGCCTTGCTGGGTTGTCGGATGATCAGCTGGTGGGATCGTCTCGGCGGCGCGGCGGATGGAGTCGTGGTCGGCGTGGATGGGGATGGCCGCGACCGCGGAGTTCGCGGCCCGCCGCCCGGCCCCTGTCCCCAGGCCGCCGGGCGGGTACCCCGGCGCAGCAGGCGGCCGAGTTCGCCGCCGACGAGCTGGCCGATGAGCTGCACCTGACCGCGGCGTCGGCGGCTGCGCAGATCGACTACTCGCGCACCGTCGCAGACCGGCTGCCGCAGACGTTCGCCGCGCTGGGCGCGGGGCGGATCCACCCCGTTCACGTCCGGATTATCCAGGACGAGACCAGCGTGCTGAACGATGAGGACACCGCGAAGGCCGACCGGTTGCTGGCTGCGGCGGCGGTGGGCAAGACGTTCGGTGAGTTGCACCCAGGTGAACATCACCGTGTCGCTGGCCACCATGACCGGCCAGGCCGAGACTCCCGGCGAGGCCGTCGGATTTGGCCTGCTGGACGCCGAGAGCACCCGAGACCTGATCGCCGCCGCGGCCCGGCACTCGGCCACCCGCTGGTGCCTGACCGCGGTAGCCCCGACGGCACCGCCGCCGCCCACGGCTGCCTGCACGGCCGCCACCCCCGCCCGGACCGACCGGAATGCGCGGGCTGAAGATCACCTTCTCCCCGGTCATCCGCGGGCCCTGCAACCACGCACAGGCCGAGAAGACCTACCGGCCCAGCAACAAACTCCAGCACCTGGTCCGCGCCCGCAACAACCGGTGCACCGCACCTGGCTGCGGCCGCCCCGCCGCAGCCTGCGACCTGGACCACACCCGGCTCTGGCACCAGGGCGGGCTGACCTGCTCGTGTGATCTGGCGCTGCTATGCAAACGATAATGACACCGGTTGTCGCGCTGTTTGACGATGATCAGTCACGATAGAGGTGAGACGATCGCGAAGGGCTGCCCAGTGATACGTGTCGGGATCATCGGGGGAGGCATTGGTGGACTGACAGCGGCGAACGCGCTGTCGCGGGTCGGGATAG
>Ga0335075_10002660_pt1 | contig 28576 bp, 29 predicted proteins | sample Lox_Sample_24_FD_206723 | JGI IMG/M metagenome (GOLD analysis project Ga0335075, IMG submission 206723) | Soil microbial communities from Loxahatchee National Wildlife Refuge, Florida, United States - Lox_Sample_2.4 | ecosystem: Environmental > Terrestrial > Soil > Wetlands | place: USA...
GCCTGATCGTGCCATGCCTCAGCATGCCAGATGCGGCTCTCAAAGGGCTAGGAAACCCAGCATTCATGCATGCTTCCGGCGCTCTGACCCCGGCTTGCCACCCACACGATCTCCTGAAGACCCAAATTTTTTACCCCACCCCAGTTATCCGTGTTGACATCCTGTTAGTCACCCCCTAGAATGGCGGCCATGGCAACAGCACTTCAACCTCCTCACCTCTCTTCCCAGCCCCGCCAAGGGGTTGGTGCGCGCTTCCTCCGCCGCCTCGGTGGTGCAGTGCGCAACGTTATCGCCGGTGGCCTGACTCTCACCGGCGCCCTGCGGCGCCAGGCAGCGTCGCAACCCGCAATCGGCCACGCCGTGGCCCGAAAGGCGGACGTCTGCCCGGCGACTGCGCCGCAATCTCGCGCGCACCCGCCGCACGAATCTGCGCCCACAGCGCCAGCCCGGTTCGCCCAGCCCGGGCAATCGCACAACCGCAGCCGCGCTCGCCCCGCGCCGGTCACCCGCACATTGTTCTCCCACGGCAACGCGCCCTTCAGCCCGGAGACGGTCCCCGGCCTCGGTCCCGAAATCTGTGCGGTCCTCAACACGCCGCTCGAGGAATGCAACCCCGAGATCGTCCGCATCCTGCTTGCCTCGCTCGCCCAGACGATCGCCCAGAGCGCGCCGTCCGAGGAGGCCGGCATGACGGACGCACAAGCCCTGTTTTCCACCCTGTGGGGCCGCCTGGCCGGCGCGCTCGACGAAGCGGCGCCGGACACCTGGCCCGCCGCGGCGCCGAACACCTGGCCGCCCGCGACGCCGAACACCCGAACAACCGCCGCGCCGGTCGCCCCGGCGGAAGCATCGCCAGATATGCTGTCCGTCTCGCCGGCCCCACCGGCACAGATACCCACGCCCGCTCTGCCCGAGCCAGTGCCGGACATGTCGTTCGAATCGCTGGCACCGCCGCCCGACGCACAAGCGGCAGACTTGCCGGATGGCGCCGCGATCGCCGCCACCGCCGCACCGGAGACCACGCCACACACCGCTGCTCTCCCCGCGCCAGTCGCCCGCGGCCCTTGTCCCGTCCTGCACCGCGGCCTATCGTTCCAGTATAGCATCAAATGCGCCGTCCAGCGCCCACGCTGGCGCTTCAGCCGCTCTCCCGCATTTTCCCGCTGCGGTCCGCCGCAACAACGCCTGCCGCTGCATTGGTGCTACGCCGCCCGCGCCAGTCCAACCTGACCAATCCCACGCCCGATTCGGCACGTTTGCAACACGATACCCCGGGGCCGCCACGCGGCAGTCCCGTCGTCCCGATTCGTGCCGGGCCAGCCGCTGGCCGCCGACAGCATCGGCAGCCCGAGGCGGCGGTACCCCACACCATGAATCACTCCCGCCACCAACCCGTCCTGTCTCCGTAATGACAAGGCGCCGCGCTGGGGCACAAGCCCAAGTTGTGGCATTCTGTCGGCATGCGCATCGTCTGCCCGATTTGCTCCGCTGCCTACGAGGTGCCGGACCGCCTCCTCGTGCCGAGGCGTATCGTCCGCTGCGCCCGTTGCGGTGAGCAATGGGCGGCGGTTCCCGTCGCGCCGCCCCCACCTTCCGTCACCGAGCCCGAACCCAACGCTGAACCCGCCCCCCGCGACGCACCGCCAACTGCCGCGGCACCGCTGACCGCCATGGAGCGCCTCGCGCGGCAGCCGGCAGCGTTGCCGCGCAGGTCCAGGGGCCTGGCGGCCGCCTGGGCATTCAGCCTCGGCGTGCTGGTATTGCTCGGGTGGGGCTTCGTCGCCTGGCGCGCCGACATCATGCAGGCCTGGCCGCCCAGCACCCGTCTCTACGATCTGCTCGGTCTCGTGCCACCGCCGCCGACGGCACCCGCGCCGGCGCGCTGACCCGCCGGCCTATTCCGCCGCGACGGCCAGCGGCTGCGGCGCCGACTCGCCCATATAGGCGCGCACCGCCGCGCCGAACGATTCGAAGATGCGGCGAGAGACGATGTCGGTCGGCCAGTCGTATTCGGGATGCCACTGCACCCCGACCGCAAAGCCCGGCGCCGGCCCCGCGGATGTGTGGACCACGCGTATCGCCTCGATCGTGCCGTCCGGCGCGGTGCCTTCCACCACCAGGCCCGGCGCCAGCCGGTCCACCCCTTGGTTGTGCAGCGAGTTCACCGCGATTTCCGTGCTGCCGGCCAGCTTGTGCAGCCAGCCGCCCGGCGTGATGCGGATGCTGTGCGCCTTGCCCTGCCGCACCCTCACCGACCGCTGCATCGGCGCGGAATGGTCCATCCGGTCCGACAGATCCTGCAGCCGCTGGTGCAGCGAACCGCCCATCGCGACGTTCAGCTCCTGGAAGCCGCGGCAGATCGCCAGCAAAGGCACGCCGCGCACCACGGCGGCGCGGATCAGCGGCAGGGTGGTGCTGTCCCTGTTCAGATCCTCCCAGGTGCCTTCGGCATGGGGCGGGCCGTCATAGTAGCTGGGATGCACATTGGACCGGCTGCCGGTCAGCATGATGCCGTCCACGTGGGCGAGCAACGTCTCAATGTCGCAGGTCGGGCCGTTGGCCGGCAACAGAACAGGAACGGCGTGAAGGACCTCGTCGGTGGCGCGGACATAGGTGTTGGAGGCAGCATGGTTCGGCATTCCGAAGACGCCGAATTGCTTCGTGCAGCAGCTTATGCCGATCAACGGCTTGACGATTCGCCCGGGTGCCATGGCCAGCAGGCATAATTCATGATCGTGACCAGAAAATGAAGGGATTTCACCCAGGTCGGGCCATGAATCCCGCGCGAGTCCGCCCCGCGGCCAGGGAATAGGCTACCCGCCGTTCCCGTTGGTGCCGTTCTGGAAGCTGCGTGGATCCTTGAAGTGGAACAGATCAGGGTTGAGGCTCAGGCCCTCCTGGATGTTGTAGAGCGTGACGGTGGTCACCTTGTCCTGTGCGTCCCGCACGCTCCATTGGCGCAGGGACAGGGGGTTTTCCGTGAACAGGAGCGTGAGCGAACCGTCCAGCGGCGCGCTGGCGCGAACCACCGTGACCTGAAGCTGGCCGGGCAGATGCTCCATTCGGGTCACCAGGATGGGGCCGCTGAACCTGACGTGATCGCCAAGCAGGATGCCCAGCGGGGTCATGGAAAGCGGCGCCTGGCTGACCTGGTTGATCGACCGGTCCTCGAAGGACAGCACGCCGCCGCCGGCGACCAGAAGGTAGGGCGCAGGCGGGTCGTATTCGAAGCGCATGCGGCCCGGGCGGTCCATCCAGACGGTGCCCTGGCTCATCAGGCCGTTCGGCGCGACCTGGAGGAAATGCGCCTTCAGCGTATGGATGGAGTTCAGATAGGCCTGCACCTGCTGCAGCTCGGTGACATCCTGCGGCGTGAGGACATAGCCGGCCTGGGCAAAGGCCGCGCCGGGGGCTACCAGCAGGGTCAGCAGGACCAGGCCAAAGAAGGTGCGTCGGTTCATACCGGCCTATGTGGCGTTCGGGGCGATGGTTGCCAAGCAAGACAGGGTGTGGCGCGGGCCCGGCAAGCGCACGCTCGCTTGCCACGCCGCAAGCGCACGCTCGCTTGCCGTGCCGCAAGCGCACGGTCGCCTGCCATGCCGCGAACTCCTCCCCCGACAGGAAGACCGTATCGCCCTGGCCGAACCGCAGGCGGAAAGCGATCTCTGGTTTGGCTGCTGCCGAGCCGCCGTACCGGGAAGCGCTGCGCAGCCGCGCCGCCTCAGGGCTTCGCCGGCGCCAGCGCCCGCCATGTGCGCCCATCCTGCTGCAGCAGCGCCTCCGACGCGGTCGGGCCCTCCGACCCCGCGGCATAGTTGGGGAAGTGCCGCGGCGGTTCGGCAGCCCAGGCGTCCAGCACCGGCTGCACCACGCGCCAAGTCTCCTCGATCATGTCGGCGCGGTTGAACAGGGTCTGGTCGCCGATCATCACGTCGTAGATCAGGGTTTCGTAGCCGACATTGGGCTCGCGCGGGAACCAGTCGTCGTAGTGGAACGCCATCTGGACCGCGGCAAGATCCACCACCGGGCCCGGCCGCTTCACTTCGAACTGCAAGGAGATGCCTTCGTTCGGCTGGATGTGCAGCACCAGCCAGTTGGGCGCCAGCGTCTCCACATGCGTGTCGTCGAACGGCGCATAGGGGGCGGATTTGAAGCGGATTGCGATCTCCGTCATGCGCGCCGCCATGCGCTTGCCGGTGCGCAGATAGAACGGCACGCCGGCCCAGCGCCAGTTGTCGATGTGCAGCCGCATGGCGACGAAAGTCTCGGTATCGGAGGTGGCCGAGACGTCCGGTTCCTGGCGGTATTCCGCGACTTTCTGTCCCAGCGCCGTGCCCGGGCCATACTGGCCGCGCACCGCATCCTCCGGCTTCACGGACCCCAGCGCCGAGAACACGTCGGCCTTGCGGTTGCGCACCGCCTTGGCGTCGAAGCCGGCGGGTGGCTCCATCGCCACCATCGCCAGCAACTGGAACACGTGGTTCGGCACCATGTCGCGCAGCGCGCCGGTCGGTTCATAGAACCGCCCGCGGTGCTCTACGCCGACCGTTTCCGCCACGGTGATCTGCACATGGTCGATGCGGTCGCGGTTCCAGATCGGCTCGAACAAGCCGTTGGCGAAGCGGAAGGCCATGATGCTCTGGACCGTTTCCTTCCCCAGGAAATGGTCGATCCGGTAGATTTGCTCTTCGCGCAGCGCGCGCAGGATGCGGGTGTTCAGGGCTTTCGCGGACTCAAGATCGTGGCCGAACGGCTTTTCGATCACCACGTGGCGCCAGCGCTGCGGCTGGCCGTCGCGCAGTTCCTCGTCGGCGAGGCCGGCATGCCCCAAGTGCTCTATGATCGGGCCAAAGAACCGGTCGGCAACCGCCAGGTAGAACAATACGTTGCCCTGCGTCTGCCGCTGCTGGGCCAGGTCATGCAACTGCCCATGCAGCTTTTCGTAGAGGTTCGGGTCGTTGAAATCGCCTTGCACGTAGCTCATCGCGTCGGCGAGCCGCTGCCACGCCGCCGGATCGATCGCGTCGATGCGGCTTTCACTGCTCGCGTTGCCGACGAAGCTTTGCAGCATGTCGTGCAGGCTGTCGCGCCATTTCGCGGCGTCCTGCTGCACGGCATCGACGCCGACGATGGCGAATTGCGCCGGCAGCAGGTTGGTGCGGCTGAGGTTGTACAGCGCCGGCACCAGCAGGCGCTTGGTCAGGTCGCCGCCGGCGCCGAAGATGACCATGATGCAGGGCGGCGGCGGCTTGGCCTCCCGGCGGGGCGGAGCGGCGACGACCTGGGCGGTAGGTTTGCGATCGGGTGTGGGCATGACGGCCAGTGTGCTCCCTTGGCGAAGCAATAGCAGGGTGCGCACGGACTGTTGAGCCACCGGCGCCACCGGCCCCCATACGCATCCCCTATGCGGCCCTGATCGCATTTTCAGATGCCCGACCGCGTCAGATGTCGGACCGCGTCCTTCCGGATAGCATGTTGCCGCTCAGGCCTCGATCCCGCGACGCCGGTTTTCCGCGCGCTCCGACAGTTCCCCAAGCTGGTGGATCAGCAGCAGACCATAAAACGCCATCGAGACAACCAGCCGTACGATCCCCGCACTTTCCTGCGGCCTGGCGAGAAGCTCGTGAAAAAGCCGCGCGATCTCCAGCACCAGCCCCAGGCTGAGGATGACGTTGTAAGGACGCCCGAGCTTGCCCTTGATCGCCTCGTCGATACGCCGTGCGGCGCGCAAGACCTGAATGATCATCCTGTCCCCCAACCAACGCGCCGGGTTACGCTGAAGCCGGCCACCGCCGGTGCACCAGCCGCCCAATCGCGGCTCCGGCAGGCCACTGCGCGATCGATCGACACGATAGATACCGACACGATAGATTATGGCGGTGCTCTCCAGCTTGCGTCGTCACCATATTCCCCGCAACGGCGCTGCGGCGTCCGCGCCATTCGCCGCAACGGCGCTTCTGCGTCCGCGCCCGAGGCGCGACCAGCAGGTTTCCGACCCGGTCAACTGTTCGGCGCCTATGGATTTTCACGGTGCTCCGTGCCACTGAATGATTTCTGCCAATTCAATCGATCCAGTCGATGGTTCCACTCCCCAGTCCGCAACAGCTCCGCTATCTGATCGCACTTGCCGAAACGCGGCATTTCGGCCGTGCCGCTCTGGCCTGCGCCGTCACCCAGTCCACCCTTTCGGCCGGATTGCTGACGCTTGAACGCCAGTTGGACGCGTCGATTCTCGACCGCAGCGCGGGTAAGCACGTGGTCTTCACCCCGCTCGGCCAGGAACTCGTCGAGCGCGCCCGCAGCGCCCTCGCCGCCCTTGCCGCGGTCACCGAAGCGGCAGACGCGGCACGCGACCCCATGAGCGGCCCGCTGCGAATCGGCGTGATACCCACCATCGGGCCATTCCTGCTGCCTCGGCTGATGCCGGCTCTGCGGGAGGCTTTTCCGCGGCTGAAACCCTGGCTGCGCGAAGACACCACGGCCAATTTGGTGAACCGGCTCGAGACGGCGAAGCTGGATGTCGCGGTCCTCGCCCTGCCGTGCGACTGCGGCGGCGCGGATCACGCGATTCTGGCCCGTGACGAGTTCCTGGTCGCGCTGCCGCCCAACCACCCGCTCACTGGCATGGATGCCGTTCCTACCGCCGCGCTCGCGTCGGAGCGGTTGCTGCTGCTGGAAGAAGGCCACTGCCTGCGCGAACAAGCACTGGCCGTGTGCGGCCTGATGGCGAGCGAACGCGGCGAGGCGGTCGACGGGTTCGCCGCGACGTCGCTGCACACGCTGGTGCAGATGGTCGCCTCCGGCCTGGGCGTGACGCTGCTGCCGCGGATTGCCGTGTGCGCCAGGATGCTGACGGGTACAGAGGTGGTGCTGCGGCCGCTGTCAGGCGCTGGTGCGTGGCGGACGCTTGGACTGGCCTGGCGGCGGAACGCGCCGCGCGCCCCGGAGTACCGGGCCCTCGGTAGCAAGCTGGGGCAGGTCTGCGCTGACCTGCTGGGCGAGGTATAGCGGATGCCCAAAAAATAGGCGTGCCCAATTCCGGAAGGACACGCCCTGATGGCAGTTTCAGTAACATGTGCACGCATAGCATGCTTCCGCGTTGACGGGAAGATCCCGTTAACCGGCCCGCTGAACTATGCCGGGCGTGCCCCCCCTGGCCCAGGCGCCTGCCGAAGGTCAGCAGAAGGTCAGCACTTGTGCGGCAGCAGGGTGAACTGCGTCATCTTGGCGTTCATCACGAAATCGCCGAAATCCATTTGCAGGTCGTCAGCGACGCCGTTCTCCCAGTAGCGCATGCCCACCTGGTAATTCGGCATGATCGTGTCGGGCTTGCGGTCGAAGAACGCCAGCCGCACGCGTGTGCTCGGCAGTCCGGACAGGCCTGGCCACTTGGTCGGAAAGGGCTGCTTCCAGTCCAGGATGGCGATCGAGCTGTTTTCCGCGCCGTTCTCATCTGTCCCGTCGAACAATGGCAGGGTGATGAACTTCTTGCCTGCGCGAGCGGCTGCGATAATGGCGGCGGTGTGTGCCATGGGGAACAGCGTGCCGACGGGCAAGGTCACCGTGGCGTTGTGCGGCGTCGTATAGTGCACGATCCCCGGGCCACCCCGGCGTTCCAGGCTGGCCTCGCCGTCGGTCTGCGACGTCACCGCCTGATCTGTCAGTTGCCGCATGTGGAAGCGCAGCTTCAGCCCGTCCTTGGATTCCCAGGTGGCGTAGTCGGACACCATGTGGGTGTCCTGCCCATCGGTGTTGGTCACGATCATGTCCAGCTTCTGGCGTACTGCCCAGCCATCGCAGGCGTCAATCACCTCGTAGCCCATGGTGCCGGAGGCCGCGACGATGTCGCTGTCCCCATTGGAGTCCCCATTGGAGGCATTGGCCAGCGTGAGCTGATACAACGCACGATGAGCAGCGAGCGGCACGGGTTCGGCGACGGGTGTTGGCAGTGCGGCCGCCCAGGCAGCCACGCCGGCAGGTTGCACGACGAGGAAGACGAGTGCTGCCACTGCGGCAGGGAAGCGCATGAGGAAGTCTCCGGGAGGGATAGCGGGCGCGAGCATAGGGAGCCCGCGTCACCACCGCCAGCGATCGGGTGGCTCGGGCTGGAAAACCCAGTGACAGCACCGCGCCTGGTCCACTGACGGACGACGATCAGCCGCTTTGCAGCATCACCCTGACCTTTTCCGCAAGTTCGCGCCGGCGGTACGGCTTGCGCAACGCACCCGCGTCCATCACGCCCGTCTCGGCATCGTCCTCTGGGGCAAATCCCGTCGTGAACAGGACTCGCAAGTCCGGCTGAAACGAGCGGGCGGCTTCGGCCAACTGCCAGCCGCTGAGGCCGTTGGGCATCACCATGTCGGTGAACAGCAGGTCGAAGCGTTCGCCGGCCTGCAGAATGGCGAGTGCGCTCGGCCCATCGGCCGCAAGCCGCACGCGATAGCCCAGCGCCGCGAGGTTGCGCGCGGCGGTGGTGCGCATGGCGTCGTTGTCGTCCACCACCAGGATCGATTCCTTGCCGCGCGGCAAGGGCGGCGCACGAACCTGCTGTTCCAGGCTGCTGCGCTCTGACCGGGTTCGCGGCAGATAGAGCCGCACAGTGGTGCCTTGGCCCAGCGCACTTTCGATATCGAGATAGCCCCCCGACTGCCGGGCGAAGCCATAAATCGTACTGAGGCCAAGGCCGCTGCCCTTGCCCGGCGGCTTGGTGGTGAAGAACGGTTCGACCGCGCGCGACAGCACTTCGGGCGACATGCCAGTGCCGGTATCGGCGACCGAAAGCATGACGTATTCACCCGGCGACGCCTCGGGGTTACGGCTGCAAAACGCGGCATCCAGCGTGACATTCGCGGTGGCGATGCCGAGCCTCCCGCCATGCGGCATGGCATCCCGCGCGTTGATGGCGAGGTTGAGAAGCACATCCACGATTTGCGATGGGTCGGCGTGAATCAGCCACAGGTCCGGCCCCAGTGCCACGTCGACGGTGACGGTTTCCCCCAACGTGCGTTGCAGCAGCGAGACGTGCACCGGAAGATATTCGTTCAAATCGATTACCGCCGGCTGCAGCGGCTGGCGCCGTGCGAATGCCAGCAGTCGCTGGGTCAGCGCCGCGCCATTCAGCGTGCAATCGAGGATTTCCGATGCGAGTTCGCGCGCCTCGGTCCGTTCCGGCAGCAGGTCCAGCAGGAATTCGGTATGGCCCAGGATGGCCCCCAGCAGGTTGTTGAAATCATGCGCCACACCGCCGGTAAGCTGGCCGACGGCCTCCAGGCGGTGGGCATGCCGCAGCTCGATCTCGGTTTCCCGCCGCTGCGTGACGTCCTGCAGGACGGTCATCGAACGCAGCGCGCGGCCGGTGTGAGGGTCGCATTCCGTGACTGTGCTGAAACAGAAGAGCCAGACCCAGGAACTGTCCGCAAGCCGCACGCGGAATTCGCGGCTCGCCTTGTGGCTGGTGCCATTCCGCAGCTCGGCTTCGGTCGCAGCGTAGGACGCGGCATCATCGGGATGGAGCAATGCTTTCCACGCGGTGAGCTCGGATCCGGTTTCCTCCAGCCAGACCAACGCAGGCAGGGTGCCGCCCGCCAGCTCCGCCGCCCGCGCATCCAACCGTATCGCACCGCGCCGCCAGTCTTGCTCCCAGATACCCAGGCCGGCGGCTTCGACGGCAAGGCGCAGCCGGTCCTCGCTGTCACGCAATGCGGTTTCGATGGCTTTTTCCCTGGTAATGTCCTCCATGGTGCCGAGCACCAGCGGTTCATCCTCGGAGGGCAACGCCAGCGGCACAGCCCCTGCCCGTGCCGATATCACCGCCCCCGATTTTGTGACGTAGCGCTTTTCTGTGGGCTGCCAGGGCGCCGCCGGATCCGGATTGATCGCCACCAGGACATCGATGTCGTCCGGATAGGCGAGTTCGCGCGCGGTGCGGCCCAGCAATTCTGCCTCGCTGTATCCCAGCATGTGGCACAGCGCGGGGTTGGCCGCGATGATCCGCCGAGTCTCCGCCGTGGAGATTGAGAGACCGATGGGACTGTCGTCGAACACCTGGCGAAACCGCCGTTCGCTGTTGCGCAACGCGTCGGTCCGGTGGCTGACCGTGTCGGCCAGCCGGGCATTCGCGTCGCGAAGCCCGGTCGCCTGACGGTGACTAAGCCCGGCGGTCAGGGCGCCAAGCAAAAGCGCGAGGGTCAGGGCCGCGCTGCTGCCAAACAACAACTGACGGCGCGCCAAGCGGGCGGCGTCCTGGCGATGGACCAGCAACTCCGCCTCCGCCCGGTCGAACGCGGCGACCTGACCACGGATACGCGCCATGAACGCGTCACCGTCGCCGCGCTCGATACGCTGATTCGGCGCCTGCCCGTCGCCTTCGTGGCCAACCGCGATTGTCTTCCCAAGCAATCCCAGCCGCTGCGAGATCAGAGGAATCAGGCTGCTCAGACGCGCAAGCTGCGCCGGGTTATCCGCGACCAGGCCACGCAGCCTGGTCTCCGCGTCCGAGACGGCGATCTGGACATGGTCGAAATCGGTCGTCAAGACAGGATCGCGTGTCAGGAGATAAGTGCGAGCAATCGCCTCGGCATCCTGTATCGTGCCGAGCAAACTTTCGGTGGCCTGGCGGGTTTCCAGCGTGTGCGCCACCCAGGCATCGGCTTCGCCGCTGCGCATTGCCATGACAACGATAGCGGCAAGCCCGGTTATCAAAAGGGCGAAGCCGCAGGCGTGCAGCGTCCACAGATAGCGTTGCCATCCGGCGCTGCCGGAGCAAGGCCGCGGCTCAGTCGCGACGCCCGGCAGGCTGGCGGTCAAAGGATCGTCGGGCCCAAATGCTGAATCTGTCATGCGAACTCACCCGGGCGGGTCGGCGCGAGGCTGGGATTGATAGGTTAGAGGCAGCGGAAGTTATCCACAGGTGTCCGGGACTGTTTACGGCGGTTGTAGAGACAACGCTATTCCCTAACAAAAAATGAAAGTTGGCGCCAAATTGCAACTTTAGGATGGTGTTGGGACGCACTGGCACTCCCGAGCGGGGTTACGACGCACTCGTTCCACGACGGGAAGCCGGCTGCGGCTGGCATGGCATCAAGCGTCCGCTGCGCGGGAAAGGGGACGGTACGTGCGCGGGGATCCTGCTGGGCCGTCTGCTTCGATGCCTCGACGAGGTAAACGAAGAACAGATAGAGATCGGCTCGCCTCAGCAGTATCCGTCGCAGCACCGTTTCCCGGAGGAGACTTGGGTCTCGCCGGTCTGGCGCAGCCAGAAAAGCGGTGAACTGCAGTCCGGCGACCAGACGAGCAGTGCCTGGTGGAATCCGACCAGGCAGAAGATGGGTCCCGGCGAGTCCCGCCGGAATGGTCGCCCGATCTGGCCGCGAGGTTTCTGGCGTCAGTCCAGGCCTACCATGCTCGGCAGCGTCCTGGCCGGCACCAACCCCTGCCGGTTGCACGATGCTGCTCATTGCCGCTTCAGCGCGGTGACGATGATGTCGATCGCCTGGGCGTGCCAGCGCTGGACGGCCTTGTGGTCGGCGCCGAGCGCCGCGCCGAGCCGGCGCCAGGGGAACAGGTACCGTTCCGTCACTGGATGCACCAGGCTGCGCGCACCGACGATGCGGCGCAATACGTAGCGGTCGAGCGGGATGATGCTGATCCAGTCCATCGCCTCGTCCATGCGGCTGATCTTCTCAGCCGACGGAATGGCCGGCCGGATCCGTGCGGCGGACCAGCCGTAGCTTTCCAGCGCGGTCCGGACGATCTCGATGGACGAGGTGCGGAGCTTGGTGGTCCATCCTGTCCCGGGCAGCGCAAGGAGAGTCGAGCCCGCTTCCTCCAGCCGGTAGATCACGTATTTGGCGTCGATCGGCTGCCCTTCGGGCATGATGGGGCGGGATACTCGAACCGCCTGCCCTGAGGGCCTGGTCCTGGCACTGACGGCCATGGCGTGGTGTTCCTTGTTTCGATGGTGCGGGGCGGGTTCAGTGGCTGAAGGTCCGCAGCGGGTAAGGTTGGCCCTGTAACACCGTGCCGGCGGTGAGGGCGTTCCAACTGTCCGGGTGACCGGGGGGCAACGGCTCCCGCGTTGGGTCCTGCAGCAGCGGACTGGTCCGGACCGCCCGGCTGATGCCGAGCCGATCCGCCCGATCAGCCACCATCTGCACCGGCATCGCGAGTTCGGCGGCAATCGCCTCCCAACTTGCGCCTTCGATGCGGCGGCGTCGGATCTGTATGTCCTGGCCTTCAGTCCAATAGTATTTGCGGGATGGCATGTCCGTCGGCGCTCCGTGGGTTGTCTGGGCATGTTAGTCTGATCTCTAACAAAAGTCAACCCCTATAACTGCCGCGAAGCGGGGCTCCCCGGGCAATGGCCGAGCTGATGGCCGGGGCAGCCGCTGGTTGCCGGCGGCAGCCTTCCCGATATGACGCCGGCGCGAAACTTTTCTCTTCCCCGGTTAGCGAATCTGACTTAAAAGGGCGTCATGAGCGACCCTGTACAAATTGGCGAGCGGATTCGCGCCGCGCGGAATGAGCGTGGCTGGACCCAGGAACAACTGGCGGAGGCAGTGGGTGTCTCCCGCAGCGCGGTGGCGCAGTGGGAGACGGGCCGGGCCGGCCAGCTCACCGGCAACCTTGCGCGGATCGCGGAAGTGCTTGCCGTCGGCATCGAGCACCTGACACACGGGCGAGACAAACGTTCCGGGGTGCATGCGGGGACCGGCGACGAATCGGCGCTGCTGCGGCTCTATCGGGAATGCACGCCGGACGATCGCCAGCTTTTGCTGCGCACGGCTCGGAGGCTGGCCAGGCGGTGACTATGGATAGCTTCGGCCGGCGGGCAATGTCCTTCGGAATCGGCGGAAACGCGCGATTTTCTGCGCCCAATGAGGACCGGTTCAGCCAGGGGCCGACGAACCAGATGCAGAGCTGGATGCGGCGCCGGCTCGAGGATGCGGTGGAAGACGTGTTCCGTACCGCGATGCGACGCGGGGATCTCGCCGCGGCCGAGGACCTGCTGGGTGTGATGGAGAACATGCATGCCCGGGCCAAGGTACGCTTCCAGGGCGAGCGGCGGAGCGCTGCGATGACGATCGAACGGTTACGGAAAGAAGTGGAGGACCGCAAGTCGCGCCGCCGGCTTGGGGCGGGCTGACGCGATTCGTCCGTTCGTCTCGCGCGCGGGGTGCGGCCGCGCGTCTCACGGCCCTACACGATCCGTTCGATGCGCTGGAGCAGGCCAGGCGGCCGATAATCCGTGATCAGCCGGTGCAGATCGGCGTTGGTGCCGCTGATGTCCGGCTTCTGTGTCGCCATCGAGGTGACGATCAGGCGCGCGTTCCCGCCCTGGTCGAACACGAACACGATGGCGCTGTGCGTCACTTCATAGGGATGTCCGTCATGGGCGGGGGTGACGGAATAGGCGACGCGGTAGCGGCGGGCCAGCGACGCCAGCTCGTCGGGCGTACCGCGCAGCCCGACGATCTGCGGTGCGAACAAGGAAACGTACTGCTTGAGGATCGGGAGCGAGTCGCGGTTGGGGTCCACCGTGACGAACAGGATCCGCACCTGATCCGCCTGCTTGCCCAGGTTGTGGAGCACGGCCGCGAGGTTGGTCAACGTGGTGGGGCAGTAGTCCGGACACTGCGTATAGCCGAAATAGAGCAGGGTCACCCTGCCGCGGAAATCCGCCGCCGTGACGGGGGCGCCGGTCATCGCATCGGTCATGGCGAAGGACAGGGTCGGCAGGCTGCCGGAGATATCCGTCTCATGCCACTGTGTCTTGCGGTCGCAGGCAGCGACCGGCAGAGCCAGCGCGCCGGCGGCGAGCGCCAGCAGGCTTCGGCGCTGTAGCGTTGTAGCGGTGGCGGGCGGCTGCCCGTGGGAGGCGTCAGGCATCGGTGTACTCCCCGCCGGCCAGGCTGGTGACCGGAGCGGCGTCACCCTCGCTCCGCGGGCCGCCGCGGGAAAGTTAACAATGACTATGATTTTGGTAACGCATTTCGGTTGTTCCCGGCCGCAGCGGGGGCAACATATCCGCCATGCCATCCGGTCCCATTCATTACCTGCCGCTTTCCGCCCCCTTCTTCGCCATCCTGGTGGCAGTGCTCGCCGTCCTGTGGGTATTGCTCGAGGTCGGGACGCTGGGTTATGCCTATATGCGCATCGGCCTCAGCCCGCGGGGCGCGATGCTGATCCTGCTGGCCTCGCTGATCGGCAGTTACTTCAACATCCCGGTGGCCGAACTGCCGGCGCGGCAGATCGTTTCCGGCCAGTTGATCGATTTCTTCGGGATGCAGTACGTGGTGCCGGTCGTCTCGTCATGGCCGGGCACGGTGATCGCGGTGAATGTCGGCGGCGCCATGATACCGGTTGCCGTGTCACTCTATTTATATGCGCGGCATGGACTCTGGGTGCAGGCGCCGGTTGCGATTGCGTGCGTTGCGGCGCTGAGCCATTGGCTGGCGCATCCCGTGGTGGGGCTGGGCATTGCAGTTCCGGTCTTCGTCCCGGCGCTGGTGACGGCCGTGGTGGCGCTGATGCTGTCGCGGCGGGATGCACCCGCGCTGGCCTATATCGCAGGGAGTTGCGGTACGTTGATCGGGGCAGACCTGCTGAACCTGGACAGGTTGCAGGGGCTGGGCGCGCCGGTGGCCTCGATCGGCGGGGCGGGGACCTTCGATGGCATTTTCCTGACCGGCGTGCTGGCGGTGGTGATTGCAAGCCTGACATCGCCGGCACCGAGATCCTGATCTGGCGTTTCGTGTCATGGGGTGTACCAAATGGCCGCGCGAATCTCGCTCGTGAAGGGTGAGACGTGACCGTGATTGCCTGGTCGCTACGCGCCTCGCGATGACTTGGTTGATACGGCAAGCGACCTCTACGCCCCGGCCAGGATCGCGTCCGCGCATTTCTCCGCCGTCATCAGCACCGGGAAATTCGTGTTGGCGCAGGGCACGACCGGGAAGATCGACGCATCCACGACGCGCAGCCCGTCGACGCCGCGCACGCGGCCGGCTGGATCGGTGACCGCCATCGGGTCGTCGTCGGCACCCATGCGGCAGGTGCAGGACGCATGCCATACGCCCACGGCCGCCTTGCGCACGAAGGCTTCCAACGCGTCGTCGTCACGCAGCAATTGCTCCAGCGTGACGCCTTCCATGATCAGCTTGCGGATCAGCATGGAGCGCAGACCGGGCGGACCATCCAGCAAGCGCGCGATCGCATCGGTCAGCAGCTTGTTCTTGCGGTTGATGATGCCGACCTGGCGCACCTTGTCGCTGTAGCTGGCGGGGAACGGATCGGTGGTCACCGCCTGCATCTCCGGCGTCAGGTGCATGGCGCCGAAGCGGCGCACGCCGTCCATCATGCGTTCCAGATCGCGCTGGTCGGACAGCAGGTTGAATTCCACCACCGGCTCGTCGTGCGGATCGCGCGAGGTCAGCCGCACCTGGCCCGTTTCCGAATACGTCTTGTACACCGTGATGATGAAGGACCCGATTTGCTCGCCCACCGCGTGCCAGGACGTCTTGTTGGTGACGACGGTGAACATGTCGCCGGGCGGAATGCCGTCCAGCCCGGAAGAATAACGCAGCGCGGTATAGATGTGGCGCCGCGTGTAATCGTGGATGATACGCGCGTGCGGCTTGATGAAGGCGGCGACGGCGACGGCCGGGTGATCCTGGAGCCGCTGCCCCACGCCGGGGAGATTGGCGCGCACGTCGATGCCCATCTCCCTCAGATGCCCGGCTGGCCCGATCCCGGCGCGCAGCAGATGTGCGGGGGAGTGGATGGCGCCGGATGAAAGAATGATTTCGCGCCCGTGGAAGTCCGTCTCGCGCCCGGCGACGCGCGCGCGGACGCCGGTGCAGCGCTGGCCATCGAACAGCAGGTTGAGCGCCTGCGTGTCGGTGGAGATGGTCAGATTCTCGCGCATCCGCGTGCCGGGATCGAGATAGCCGATCGCCGCGGAAACCCGCCTTTCATAGACATTGGAAATGGTGATCGGGAAGTATCCGTCGCGGAACTCCGCATTCTGGTCGATCAGGAAATCATAGCCCGCCTTCTTGAACGCTTCAGCCGCGGCCTTCGCATGCTCTGGCCACAGATCGGGAAAGATGCGGCGCACCGGGATACGGCCCTGGTTGCCATGCCAGGGGCCGTCGAAATCCATGTCGCGCTCGACCTTCTTGAAGAAGGGCAGCACGTTGTTCCAGTTCCAGCCCGTGGCGCCGCGCGCATGCCATTCATCGTAATCGGTCGGTGCGCCACGGTTGGCGAGCTGACCGTTGATCGACGATCCCCCGCCCAGCACGCGCGCCTGCTCATAGGTCCGCAGCGGCGGACGCGGCCCATCGGGGCGGTTGTGCGGGATGACCTCGGTGGTGACCTTCAGCTTGTTCCAGGTGAAGCCGGGATTGAGGTAGGCAGTGCCGGGGTAGGAATCGAGGATCTCCTTCGGTACCTTGCCATGCGGCGTGTCCTGGCCGGCTTCGAGCAATAGCACCTTGTTGGCGCTGCGTGCCGACAGGCGGTTGGCCAGCACCGATCCGGCCGAGCCGCCGCCGACGATGATATAGTCGTAGCTTGCCGTTGCAGCACTCACGGCCTGGTCTCGGTGTGATAGGTCTTGGAGATCACCTTCCAGCCGTCCGCTAGCCGTACCAGCGTCAGGTAGTCGGTGAAATAGCGCGGCGGGATCTGGCAGTGCACCTTGGCGAAAGCGGTGTTCGGGCCCGAGCGGTCGATCTGCACCACCCAGTCGCGCCGTTGCAGGTCGCGGCTTTGCGCCGAGGGGCGGTTGCGCAGCAGCTCAAACCACTGCGCGCGCGACATGTCCGCCAGCCTGCCGTCCTCGGACGAGAACAGATGCGCCTCTTGGTGGAAGGCGTGGGCCAGCCTGGCGGTATCGCCTTCATACAGGCCGTCGAAATAGGTTTGCAGCACTTGCTCGATCTGTTGCAGGTCGGATGCCATGGTTTCCTCCGTGCGTTTCAGCAGCCCAGCCTGGTTGCCATGTCCTCGATGTCGGTCGCGATCACGTCCCAGTCCTGGTCCGCCGCGTAGTCACGCTTCTGGTGCGGCCCGTACTCGGTGGGCCGCGCGAAGAAGCCAGTCATCAGCCCGCATTTCCGCGCGTTCGCCAGGTCGTTGTTATGCGCCGCGCCCAGCATCACCTGACCCGGCTCCAGATCCAGCAAGCGTGCGACGCCGAGATAGGTTTCCGGGTCGGGCTTGAAGTGGTGAAACAGGTCAGAGCCGAACACCAGGTCCCACGGGATGCCGGCGTGCTTGGCCATGTTGGTCAGCAGCGAGACATTGCCGTTGGACAACGGCCCGATGATGTAGCGGCTCTTCAGCCGCGTCAGTCCCGGAACCGAATCTGGCCACGGCTTCAGCCGGTGCCAGCCGCGGTTGATATGCTGCAGGTCGGCCTCGGTGAGGCCCTTGATGCCGAACTCGGCAACCAGCCGATCCAGCGACGCGCGATGCAGATTGTCGAGCGTTGTCCAAGGTTCCTGGCCTTTGCGCACGCGATCCATCGACGGGTGGTACGCGGCGCGCCACGCATCAACCAACGCGGCCCAGTCCGCCGCGATGCCGCGCTGCTTGCCGAATTCCGTCAGTTCCGCGATCAGGCTGCCGCGCCAGTCCACGATGGTGCCGAACGTGTCGAACACGATCGCCACCGGTTGCTTTGCCGCCATGGGTCGCCCCTCCCTTTGTTCGCCGCAGCGAAGCGCCGGGCCGCGCCGGGGTCAAGCATTTGGCGCGCTGCGACAGCGTTCGCGGGCTGCGTCCACCGGCGGGCACATCCAATAGCGGGCGCTTGGTCGCATTCGGGATCGCGCCTATCGTCGTGCCGGCAACCCGCGTCGAAGGAAAAATCATGACCCCGCCCGATCGCTTGCGCGCCTTGTTGGCCGAACCCGGCTTCGTCGTCATGCCTTCGGTGTGGGACGGCATCACGGCGAAACTCTCGGCCGCCGCGGGATTCAAAAGCGTCTTCCTGTCCGGCTCCTGCGTCGCGGCAAGCCGCCTGGGCGGGCCGGATCTCGACCTGCTCTCGTTTGCCGAGATGTACGATTCCTTCAATATGGTGCACGGCGCCGCCCCGGAGCTGCTGATCCTCGCCGACGGCGACCACGGCTACGGCAACGCCATGAACGTGCAGCGCACCGTGCGTTCCTATGGTCGCGCCGGCGCCGCCGCGATCCTGATCGAGGACAAGATCACACCCCGCGCGCTGACGGCCGCCGGCAAACCGTGCCTGCCGCACGAGGAGGCGCGCATGAAAATCCGCGCCGCAGTGGAGGCGGCCAAGGACTCCGGCATCCTGATCCTGGCGCGCACCGATTGCCGCCCCACCCAAGGCATCGACGAGGCCGTACGCCGTATCGAAATGTACGTCCGTGAAGGCGCCGACATCCTGTTCCTTGATTCGCCTGCCGACGACAATGAAATCCGCCGCGCCATCGAAGCCGCGGCCGGACGCCCTTCTTTCGTGGTTCTGTCCCCGGGCGCGCCGCGCGCCACACCGTCGCAGGCGGAAGCGGCCGCGCTTGGCTTCAAGATCGGCACCTATCCCACCGCCATGCTGTCCCCGTCCATCGCTGGCATACAGGCCGGACTGGCCGCGATCCGTGCCGGCGAAGCCGAGGCCGCTAGCGCCATGGCACCCGCGGACCTGCGGAAAATCCTGGGCTATAGCGATTACGATGCCCAAGCCAAACGTTTCATCGTCAGCGGCTGAAGGCGCGCGTGCCATGGATGATGTGTTACAGGTGGAAAATCGCGGCGCGGTGCGCCTGCTGACACTGAACCGCCCGGCCAAGCTGAACGCGCTGAATGCCGAGCTGGTGCATGCGCTGACCGAGGCGTTGCACGAAGCGCAGGCTGACGATTCGGTTTCGGTCGTGGTGCTGGCTGGCGCGGGGCGGGCGTTCTGCGCCGGTGCCGATACGTCGGTGCCGCGACCGCTCACCACGGAGAACCGCCCGAACCTGATCCGCCATGGTGACGCGAATATCGCGCTGACCAAGTTGCTCGGGCGCGTGGACAAGCCGATCATCGCCGCGGTGCACGGCTATGCCCTGGGCGCCGGCTGTGGCCTGGCGTTGGGCAGCGACCTGACCGTGGCCGCAGAAAGCGCCCGGTTCGGCTATCCGGAGCTGCGCGCCGGCCTGACCGCATCGACCGTTACGGCGCAGGCGGTGCACATGATGGGGCGCAAGGTCGCTTTCGAGCTGCTGACGCTGTGCGACAACATGCTGCCGCAGCGTGCCTATGAACTCGGACTGGTGAACCGCGTGGTGCCGGACGCTCAGTTGCTCGATGCCGCCATGGCGATGGCGGAGAAACTGTCGGGCTGGAACCAGCAATTCCTGTGGCAGACCAAACGCACCTTGCATCGCGCCGCGGCGCTTGGGCCGGAGCAAGCGCTTGAGATGGCGCGCGACGTGGCCGTGATGATGGGACGGATCCCCGGCTGATCGCCGCGACAACGCACGCCGTTCGCCACCGGTTGGGCGGCGGAGAATTGCTTGAGACATAAGATACCCGGGTCTAAGCTGTCCCGCAGGGCAGGCCAAAAAACGGAGGGGTGCGATGGCAGCGGGGATCCTGGCGGCGTTGGCGGAGGCTTTGGCATCCGGTTCGGTGGAAGTGATCGATCTGGCGCAGCCGCTTGAGCCCGGCACGCCGATCATCAGCCTGCCGCCGCAGTTCGGCCAGTCCGCGCCGTTCCGTGCCGAGCGTATCTCCGATTACGACGATCGCGGTCCCGCCTGGGCGTGGAGCAATCTGTCCCTCGGCGAACATACCGGCACCCATTTCGACGCCCCGGTGCACTGGATCACGGGCAAGGATCTGCCCAACAACGCACTGGACACAATCGAGGCCCGCCGTCTGGTCGCCCCCGCCAACGTCATCGATTGCACCGCCGCCTGCGACGCCGACGCCGATTTTCTGCTCACACCGGAGGGTATCCAGACCTGGGAAGCGCGGCACGGCAAGATCGAGCCGGGTAGCTGGGTGCTGCTGCACAGCGGCTGGTCGCGCCGGACGGACGCGGCGTCGTTTCTCAACGCCGACGACAATGGTGCGCATTCGCCGGGGCCGTCGCCGGAGGCGGTGACATTCCTGGTGAAGGAACGCGACGTGATCGGCTTCGGCACCGAGTGCGTCGGCACCGATGCGGGGCAGGCGTTCCGCTTCGATCCGCCGTTCCCCTGCCACGCCGGCATGCACGGCGCCAACAAATTCGGGCTGGCGAGTTTGACCAATCTCGACAAGCTGCCGCCAAAAGGCGCGATCCTGATCACCGCCCCGCTGAAGATCGCCGGCGGTACCGGCAGTCCGCTGCGTGTGCTGGCGCTGGTGGCGCACTGATGGCAGCGGTCCATGTCATTGCGAGGCCCACAGGGGCGAAGCAAACTCGGCCATGGTTTCGTACACGTGACCGAGGTTGCTTCGTCGCTCCGCTCCTCGCAATGACATATGGCACTCGAGGATTCCGCTGATGGCAGAACGGTCTTTTCGCAAGGAAGTGCAGCAGCTCCGCCTCGGCGCGGGGGAGGAATTTCGCGGCGAGGGGATCCTTGCGGTCACCAAGGCGCTGCTGCAATCGGGCGTATCCTATGTCGCCGGCTACCAGGGTGCACCGATCTCGCATTTGATGGACGTGCTGGCCGACGCAGAGGATATCCTGGACGAGCTCGGCGTGCATTTCGAAGCCTCGGCCAGCGAGGCGGCCGCGGCGGCAACCCTGGCCGCTTCGGTTAACTATCCGTTGCGTGGGGCCGCCACCTGGAAATCCACCGCCGGCACCAACGTGGCGTCCGACGCCCTGTCCAACCTGGCATCCGGCGGCGTGACCGGCGGTGCGCTGATCGTGATCGGCGAGGATTATGGCGAGGGCAGCTCCATCATGCAGGAGCGCACCCACGCCTACGCCATGAAATCGCAGATCTGGTTGCTGGACCCGCGGCCGAACCTGCCGACCATTGTGAACATGGTGGAGAAGGGGTTCGAACTGTCGGAAGCCTCGCGTACGCCTGTGATGCTGGAGGTGCGCATCCGCGCCTGCCACGTGCATGGCCGCTTCATCGCCAAGGACAATTTGCGGCCGGCGTTCGGGCTGAAGGACGCGATGGAGAACCCGCGCCGCGATGTCAGCCGGATCGTGCTGCCGCCGGCGAGCTATACCCAAGAGCAGGAGAAGATTCGCGAACGGTTGCCGGCGGCGAAGAAATTTATCGTCGAGAATAACCTGAATGAGGTGTTCAACGACGGCGCGCAGGATGTGGGGATCATACTGCAAGGCGGCATGTACAACGGCCTGATCCGCGCCTTGCAGTTGGCGGGCCTGTCGGATGCGTTCGGCAACAGCCGCATCCCGCTTTATGTGCTGAACGTCACCTATCCGCTGGTGGACGAGGAAGTCATCCGTTTCTGCGCCGGCAAGCGCGCTGTGCTGATGGTGGAGGAAAGCCAGCCGGAGTTCCTGGAACACGCCATCAACGTGATTCTGCGCAAGGCGGATTTGCAAACCAAGGTGCACGGCAAGGACATGCTGACCATGGCGGGCGAATACACCGCCACGGTCATGCGCGCCGGGGTCGAGACATTCGTCGGCCGCTATCTGCCCGGTCTGCGCCCGAACACGGCGCAGCCTCCCCCGCCGGCGCAGCCGCCGGGGCTGGAAAAGCTGGTGCATCCGCGGCCGCCAAGTTTCTGCACCGGCTGTCCGGAACGGCCGATCTTCACCGCGATGAAGCTGGTGGAGCGCGAACTGGGCCCGCACCACGTCAGTTGCGACATCGGCTGCCATCTGTTCTCGATTCTGCCACCGTTCAATATCGGCGCCACGACGATGGGCTATGGACTTGGCTGGGCGGGTGCGGCGGCGCTGAATGCGAAGGACGCCAACCGCCGCACCATCAGCATCATGGGCGACGGCGGGTTTTGGCATAACGGGCTGGCGTCGTCGGTCGGGAACGCGGTGTTCAACCAGACCGACAACGTGCTGGTGGTGGTGGACAACTACTATTCCGCCGCGACCGGCGGACAGGACCTGCTGTCCTCGCGTGCGCAAAGCCGCCGCAATACCGGTAACCCGATCGCGCGGGCAGTGCGCGGCGTTGGCGTGAAATGGGTGCGCGAGATCACTCGCACCTATGACGTGGCCCGCATGCGCGACGTGCTGAAGGAAGCTCTGACAACGCGCGAGAAAGGCCCGAAGGTCATCGTCGCATCGTCCGAGTGCATGCTGAACCGCCAGCGGCGCGAGCGTCCGTTGGCTGCGAAGGCTGCGAAGGCCGGCCAGCGCGTGGTGCGAGAACGCTTTGGCGTCGATAGCGACACGTGTACCGGCGATCATTCCTGCATCCGTTTGTCCGGCTGTCCCTCTTTGACGGTGAAGCCGAATCCCGATCCGCTGCGTCAGGACCCTGTTGCGGCGGTGCAGGACAGTTGCGTCGGTTGCGGGCTGTGCGGCGAAGTCTCGCATGCGGCGGTGCTGTGCCCGTCGTTTTATCGCGCGCAGATCGTCACCAACCCCGGGCGCTGGGAACGCTGGCGCGCGCAGATCAGTGCGCGCGTGATCGGCTGGCTGGCGCCGACCGCTCATGCCTGAGGGACCGGTCCCGCGCGATGCCGTGGTCGGCGCCCGCGCGCTGACCGTGGCGATTCTGGCGATGGGCGGCGAGGGCGGCGGCGTGCTGGCTGACTGGCTGCTGGAAGCGGCAGAGAGCACTGGGTTCGTCGGACAGTCTACGTCGGTGCCGGGTGTGGCGCAGCGTACCGGCGCGACGATCTACTACCTGGAGTTCTTTCCGCTCGCAGAAGCAGCGGGACAGGCGCCGGTGTTGGCTCTGATGCCGGCGCCCGGCGACGTCGATCTGGTGATCGCGTCCGAACTGATGGAGGCGGGACGGGCCATCCAGCGCGGGTTGGTGAGTCCGGAGCGCAGCACGTTCATCTTTTCTAGCCACCGCGTGTTCGCGATGACGGAAAAGATTGCGATGGGCGATGGCCGCGTGGATGCGGACACGCTGCTGGCGACGTGCTGCGGGGCGGCGCGGCAGGTGGTGGCAACGGACATGCAGGCCCTGGCCGAGGCACATGGCGCGCATCTCAGTGCGGTGCTGTTAGGTGCTGTGGCGGGATCGGGCGCGCTGCCGATGCCGCGGGAAGCGTTCGAGGCCGCGATCCGTCATGCGGGGGTTGGCGTGGACGCGAGCCTGGCGGCGTTCGCAGCAGGGTATGAGGCGGCGCTGTCGCCCACTGTAGCGGTGGCGCCTGCGCGTGTCACGGTCTCGAAACGACCGACCGAGGCCGACACTATCATCGCAGAGGGCAAACGCCGTCTGGCCGATTATCAGGATGCCGCCTACGCGCGCTTGTATTGCGATCGGCTGGACCGGCTGAACCTGGACGGCGAACTGCTGCAAGAAACCTCGCGCCATCTCGCGCTTTGGATGAGCTACGAAGACACCATCCGCGTCGCGGATCTGAAAACCCGCGCGAGCCGTCTTGAGCGTGTGCGTGCCGAGGTGAAGGTAAAGCCGGACCAGGTGCTGCGCGTCACCGAATTCATGCATCCGCGCGTGCAGGAGGTGGCTGACACCTTGCCTGCCCCGCTCGGCCGCCTGCTGCTGCGTCTCGGCCCGCTGCGCCGTTTGGTGGAGCGGATGACCGCGCGCGGCCGCCATGTCGAAACCACGTCGATCCACGGCTTCCTGTTGTTGCGCGGCATCGCGTCGTTGCGTCGTATCCGCCGCGTCACGCTGCGTTATGCCGAAGAGCAAGAGAGGATCGAGGCGTGGCTGGGGCGAATTGCGGCTATGAAAGATCGCGATCCTGAACTGGCATTGGCGATCGCACGCTGTCAGCGGTTGGTGAAGGGCTATGGCGACACGCATGCGCGCGGTTGGGCGAATTTCCAGCTTGTGATGGCCCAGGCTGATCGGTTGGCGGGCACGCCGGGAGCAGCCGCGCGCCTGTCCGCGCTGTGCGATGCGGCGCTGGCGGACGAAAGCGGCCAGGCGCTGACCAAGGCTTTGGAGGCCGCATGAACCGCTATCGCGAAGATCCGGCGGCGGTGCGTGCCCTGGTGCGCGACGATGCCGTGCATCGCGACGTCTATACCGATCCGGAGATTTTCCGCCTGGAAATGGAAAGGCTGTGGCCGCGCACCTGGATTTATGTTGGCCACACCAGCCAGGTGCGCGATCCGGGCGATTTCATCACCTGCGACATCGGCACCGTGCCGGTGCTGATGATCCGGCAGCCCGATGGCAGCGTGCGCGTGCTGCGCAACCGCTGCGCGCACAAGGGTACGAAGCTGGTGTCCGACTGGTCCGGCAATGCCGGTCGTTTCATCCGCTGCCCGTATCATAATTGGAGCTATCGTACGGATGGTTCCATTGCCGCCATCCCATTGCGGCAAGGCTACGATGGCACTGGCTTCGCAAGCTGCGAGGCAACGGGTGGTCTGCGGCCAGTGGCTACGGAAGTTTATCGCGGCTTCGTCTTTGCCCGCCTGGGCGAGAATGGCCCATCGTTCCGCGACTATTTCGGCGAGTCGCTTTCGTCCATCGACTACATGGCGGACCGCTCGCCGGAGGGCGAGATGGAAGTTGCCGGCGGCGTGCTGCGCTATATGCACGACAGCAACTGGAAAATGTTCGTGGAGAACCTGAACGACACGATGCACCCGATGGCGGCGCATGAATCGTCGGCGGGCACCGCGAAGGAACTATGGGCGGACAAGCCAGCGGATGCGCCAAAGCCGATGGCGATCGAGCAATTGGTGCCGTTCGCCGGCAGCTACGACTTCTTCGACAAGATGGGCGTGCGCGTGTTCGCCAATGGGCACTCCTTTTCTGGCGTGCATTTTTCCATCCATTCGTCCTATGCCGCCGTGCCGGATTATGAAGCCGCGATGAAGCGTGCCTATGGCGAGGCGCGGGCGAAGGACATCCTGGGTACCGTGCGCCACAACACCGTGTATTATCCCAGCCTGACCATCAAAGGCGCGATCCAGACCATCCGCGTGGTGCGCCCGATCGCGGTGGACAAGACGCTGATCGAAAGCTGGAGCTTCCGCCTGAAGGGCGCGCCCGACATCTTCTTCAAGCGCAACGTCACCTATACGCGGCTGATCAACTCGCCGATGTCGGTGGTGGGGCATGACGACCAGCAATGCTATCGATTGGTCCAGGAAGGCCTCCCCGCCGACGGCAACGAGTGGATCAGCCTGCACCGCGACTATCGATCCGAGGAACGCGACGCTCACGACCTGACGGTGAACGGCACCAGCGAAATCTCCATGCGCAACCAGTTCCGCGCCTGGGCCCAGTTCATGGGTGCCGCATGACCGAGGCCGGGATCGTCCGTTTCCTCTATCGCGAAGCCCGTTTGCTGGACGAGAAGCGCTGGGACGAATGGTACTCGCTGTTCGGCGACGACGGACACTACTGGGTGCCGCTGACGCGCGAGCAGCCTGACGCCGAATTCCACACGTCGCTGGCCTATGAGGATACGCTGTTGCTTCGGCTGCGCATCGAGCGCCTGCGCCGCCGGCCACCCTCGCAGCATCCGGAAAGCTGGAGCCAGCACGTGCTGCAGGCGCCGGAGATCGAAGGCCATGACGGAAACTGTTGGCTGACCCGCACCGCGTTCTTCTACGCGGAATCGCGTGGTGACGCGATGCAGATGCTGACCGGCGTGGCGCTGCACCATTTGGTGGAGCAGGAGGGGTCGTTGCGTATCCGGTTGAAGCGCATCAACCTGCTGAACTGCGACGCCGCGCTGCCATCGATCCAGTTGTTCCTATGACAGGAAACCTCGCCCGCGAAGCGGGAGAGGTCAAGGCGCGCAGCGCCGAGGGTGAGCGTGATCGGGTCGGCACGCTCCACCTTTTTCCCAACTGCACCGTCCGCTGCCAATGACCACTCTCTCCTACGACAACGTCGCCGTCTGCTGCCCGGTGACGGAACCCTACGTCCGCCGTTCAGAACATGGCGCCGCCTGGTTCCTCGCCCGCACCCTCCGCCGCTTGCTCGATTCCAGCGGCATCGACAAATCCGCCATCGATGGCCTGTGCGTTTCCAGCTTCACGCTCCATCCCGATACTGCCGTCGGTTTCACCCAGTATGCCGGCCTGTCGCCGCGCTTCCTGGAATGGCTGCCGATGGGCGGCGCCTGCGGAATCATCGCACTACGCCGGGCTGCGCGAGCGGTGCAGGCGGGTGATGCCGGGATCGTCGCCTGCATCGCCGGCGATACCGCCAACGAAACCAGCTTCCGCGACCTGGTCGCGAGTTTCAGCAGCTTTTCGCGCGACGCGGTGTATCCCTATGGCGCCGGCGGTCCCAATGCCAGCTTCGCGCTGATCGCCGACGCCTACATGCGCGCCACTGGTGCAACACGCGAGGATTTTGGCAAGCTCGCCGTGGCACAGCGCGCCAATGCACAGCGTAATCCGCTGGCTTTGCTGCGTACGCCGCTGACATTAGATCAATACCTCGCGGCGCGTCCGATTTCCGAACCGCTGCACTTGCTCGATTGCGTCATGCCGTGCGCAGGTGCGGACGGGTTCCTGGTCATGCCGGAAACGCGTGCGCGGGCACTGAACTTGCCGTTCGTGCAGGTGCTGGGCGCGATCGAACGCCACAACGCTTTCCCGAACGATCCCGTGCAATTGCGCGGCGGCTGGGCGATGGACCGGGACGCGCTGTGGACGCAGGCAGGCCTTGGCCCGCACGATGTGCAGCTTGTGCAGACCTACGACGACTACGCGGTAATTTCGATGATGCAATTAGAAGGGCTGGGCCTGTGTGCGCCCGGCGAGGCGCCCGATTTCGTGCGCCGCCACGATTTCACTATCGAGGGCAGCCTGCCGCACAATACCGGCGGCGGTCAGTTGTCGACGGGACAGGCTGGCGCGGCGGGCGGCTATCTGGGGCTGGTTGAGGCGATGCGGCAATTGTTGGGGAAGGCCGAAGGACGCCAGGTGGCGAACGCGCGGCACGCCTTGGTCAGCGGGTTCGGCATGATCAACTACGACCGCGGCCTGTGCTCCTCCGCTGGCGTGCTGGGGCGCGCATGATCCGCCTGCAACGCTGTGCCGATTGCGGCCGTGCGCAATACCCGCCGCGCGAGGTCTGTGGCACGTGCCTGTCCGAGATGCTGCATTGGGACAGCGCCGATTTCTTACCTGGCCGCGTGCTGGCCCGCACCGTATTGCACCATAGCAATGAACCCGCGATGCGTCCGCATCTGCCGCTGACAATTGGCCTGGTACAATTCGACGCCGGCCCCGTGGCGGTGTGCTTGCTTGCCGATACGATTCTGCCAGGCCATGCCGTCCAGGTGAGACTCAACGCCGATGCATTGCTGGAGGCGGTATGAAACGCGCCCTGGTCACGGGTGGCAGCACGGGGATTGGGCTGGCAATCTGCCAGGCGCTGCTGGACGCGGAGTACGATGTCGTATCGCTGGACCGGCAGCCGGCGACTTTCGCGCATACGCGGCTTCGGCACGTCACGGTCGATTTGTCAGATGAAACAGCAACGCGGCAGGTCGCGACGGAGGCAACGCGCGAACCCATTACGACCGTGGTACACAATGCCGGCATTATTCGACCCGCGTTGCTGGATCAGGCGACGCCGGCCGATCTGGCGGAATTGTCGCGCCTCCATCTCGGGGCAGCGCTGCTGCTGGTCCAGGCGGCGCTGCCGGCGATGCGTGCGGCTCGGTTCGGGCGGATCGTGCTGATTTCGTCGCGCGCCGCCTTGGGTCTGGCGACGCGCACGGCGTACTCCGCGACAAAGGCCGGGCTGATTGGCCTGACCCGTACCTGGGCGCTGGAATTGGGACCGGACGGGATCACGGTGAACGCGATCGCTCCGGGGCCGATTGCCGGCACCGCGATGTTTCATGATGTGTTGCCGGCGGGTGATCCACGCATCGAGGCGTTGGCACAGACAATTCCAGTGCGCCGGCTAGGCGAGCCGCAGGATGTCGCGCGGGCGGTGATCTTCCTGGTCGATCCCGCCAGCAGCTTCATTACGGGTCAGACGCTGTTTGTTTGCGGCGGCACGAGTGTGGGGAGCCTCGCTCTATAGAAACCTCTCCCGCGCGCGCGAACAGCGCGCGCGGGAGAGGTTATCAACGACGCAGCCCGGCATCCCGCAGCAATGGCACCACCGCCTCAATGAAATACGGCAATTCGTCCCTGTAATTCACAAACGACAGCGCCACGCCGGCAAACCCCACTGCGCTGATCGCCACCAGCTCCTCCGCGATCCGCAGGGGCGTGCCCACCAGCGGATACGTTCCCGCTCCGCCGACGAAGCGCTTCCTATGCAGCCGATACGCTTCAGGGTCGTGCGAGCCGGAGAACTTCGCCTTGTTCCCCATGTAATGGTCTGCCCCTGCCGTATCCTCCATCTCCACCGCATAGTACTCGTAATATCGTTCTGCCTCCTGCTGCGACGGCCGGCACACCACGTGGCACGTGGTGTAAACTCCGACTTCGCGGCCCACCGCGGCCGCGCGTTGCCGCATGTCCTCGATCTGC
>Ga0335075_10002661_pt1 | contig 28569 bp, 25 predicted proteins | sample Lox_Sample_24_FD_206723 | JGI IMG/M metagenome (GOLD analysis project Ga0335075, IMG submission 206723) | Soil microbial communities from Loxahatchee National Wildlife Refuge, Florida, United States - Lox_Sample_2.4 | ecosystem: Environmental > Terrestrial > Soil > Wetlands | place: USA...
AGTGGAACGGGGTCGCGATCCTGTCCAAGGCCGGCCTCGACGATGTGCGTACCGGACTGCCGGACGAGCCCGGCTTTCCCGGACCCGAGGCGCGGGCCGTCTCCGCGTCGTGCGGCGGCATCCGGGTGCATTCCGTCTACGTGCCGAACGGCAGGACGCCGGGTTCCGAGCACTACCAGTACAAGCTCGCCTGGCTTGCCGCGCTCAAGAACGCGGTGGCGGCAGGCCCGGAAGCGGTGCTGGTCTGCGGCGACATGAACATCGCGCCCGCCGACGAGGACGTGTTCGACCCGGCCGCCTACGTGGGGCAGACGCACGTGACGCCGCCGGAGCGCGATGCGCTCGCCGCGATCGAGGCGCTCGGCCTGCACGACGTGGTCCGGGACCGCTGGCCGGACAGCCGGGTGTTCAGCTACTGGGACTACCGGGCCGGCATGTTCCACCAGGACTTCGGAATGCGCATCGACCTGATCCTGGCCAGCGGCCCGGTGGCCGCCCGGGTCAAGGCGGCGTGGGTGGACCGCAAGGCGCGCAAGGGCACCGCGCCAAGCGACCACGCGCCCGTCATCGCCGACCTGGACGAGGCGCCGGACGGCGACATCGGCCCGGTCGTCCCGCCGCCGTCGGCCCGCCCCAAGCCCCGCGGCACCGTCAAGCTGCCTCAGGCGAGCCCGACGCCCGACTGAGCGGCTCTACCGGCCCTTGTTCCGGTAGAGGTGGACGGCGAGCGGGGCGAACACCGCGAGCATCAGCGCCGACCAGCAGACCACGGCCAGTTCGGCGTGCTGGGCCGGCCACGCGTTCACGAGTGACGCCGGGTTCGGGTTGCCGAACAGCTGGCGGCACGCCGCGGCCAGGGAGGACATCGGGTTCCATTCCGCTATCGGCTGGAGCCAGCCAGGCATGCCCTGGGTCGGCACGAACGCGCTGGAGATGAACGTCAGCGGCAGGAAGATCACGAACCCCGTCTGCTGCGCGGCCTCCGGGCTGCGCAGCACCATGCCGAGGCAGACGCCGGCCCAGGTGAACGCGTACCCGAACAGCAGGGCGAGCGCGAACGCCTCGATGACGTCGAGGGGGCCGGTGTGCACCCGCCAGCCGATAGCGAGCCCGACGCACGCCACCACGGCTGCGCCGATCACCTGGGTCAGCAGGTCCGCGATCGTGCGCGCGGTGAGCACCGCCGCGCGGGACATCGGCAGCGACCTGAACCTGTCGATCAGCCCGGTGGACATGTCGGAGACGACTGCGACGGCGGTCCCCGGCGCGGTCTGCGCCAGGCCCATGCCGAGCATGCCGCCGATCAGGTACTCGTGGTAGTTCCCGCCGCCGGGGAGGACGATGGCGCCGCCGAACACGTAGGCGAACATCAGCACGAACATGACCGGCTGGATCGTCACCTCGGACAGGGTCTCCGGCTCCCGCCGGATCCGGGCGATGCTGCGCTTGGTCAGCACCCAGACGTCGCTGACGAAGTGGGCGGCCGAGCCGCGGCCGACGGTCAGGTCCGCGGCAGACAGGGTGGTGGCGGTCATACCGTGGCCTCCTCGGGTAGTTCGGCCTCGTCGTCGTCCGGCGTCTCCGCCGCGTGGCCGGTGAGCGTGAGAAATACGTCGTCGAGCGAGGCGCTGCGCACCGCGATGTCGCTCACCGCGACGCCTGCGGCGTCGAGCGCGCGGAGCACCTCGGTGGCCAGCCCGTCCGTCGCGATGACGGGGACCTCCAGGAGACGGCCGCGGACGTTCGGGACGATGGCTCCGGCGGCGAACGGCTGCAGTGCCCTGACCGCGACCGCGGCGTCGCCCGCCTCCCCCAGCGTGAGCAGCACCCGCTGGCCGCCGACGGACGCCTTGAGCTCGGCAGGCGTGCCCTCCGCGATGGCCCGGCCGCCGTCGATGACCGCGATCCTGTCGGCCAGCTGGTCGGCCTCGTCCAGGTACTGGGTCGTCAGCAGCAGGGTCGTGCCGTCCGCGACGAGTTCCCTGACGATGTTCCACATCAGCGCCCGGGCGGTCGGGTCCAGGCCGGTGGTCGGCTCGTCGAGGAACAGCACGCTCGGGTGCCCGATCAGGCTCGCCGCGAGGTCGAGGCGCCGCCGCATGCCGCCCGAGTACGTCTTGACCGCCCTGGTCGCGGCGTCGGCGAGGCCGAACCGCTCGAGCAGCTCGTCGGCCCGGCGGGTGGCGGCCCGCGTGGTCAGCCTGCTCAGCCGGCCGATCATCACCAGGTTGGACCGCCCGGTCAGGTACTCGTCGAGCGCCGCGTACTGCCCGGTCAGCCCGATGGTCCGGCGAACCGTGGCGGCCTCCGCCACCACGTCGTGGCCGTCGACCCGCGCGCGGCCCCCGTCCGGGTGCAGCAGCGTGGCGAGCACGCGGACCGCGGTGGTCTTCCCGGCGCCGTTGGGGCCGAGCAGGCCGTAGACGGTTTGCTGCGCCACCGTCAGGTCGAGGCCGTCGAGTGCCTTCGTCTTCCCGTAGTGCTTGACCAGTCCTTCCGCCTCGATGGCGGGAGTCTCGCTCATCGCTTCTCCGCAAGATCGTACGGTGTACTATTGCTCGTACAGCGTACGTTAGCAGTACGGTGTACGAGAAAGCAACTGGTTTTACCGGCGGTCGTGAGGAGCGAGTCGTGGACGAGGACACGGAAGAAGAACTCTTCGTGCCGCTGCGGCCGGTTTTCGGCGATAGCCTCCGCGACCGCCGGGACGGGCATCAGCTCCGCCGTGAGCGGCAGATCGCCGAGCAGGTGACCAGGCACCGGGAGCACGGACGGCAGCCGGGGCGCCGGGCCCGCGGCCTCGAGGTGGCCGACATCGTCACCGCCGCGATCGCCGTCGCCGACGAGGAGGGGCCCGAGGCGGTCAGCATGCGGCGGATCGCCCGAGACCTCGACGTGGGCACGATGTCGCTGTACTGGTACGTCAGTTCCAAGGAGGAACTGCACCGGCTGATGCTCGAGCGGGTGCAGGCCGAGGCGCTGGCGCCGGAACCGTCCGGGGACTGGCGGGCAGACCTGCGCGGGTACGCCGGCATCATGCGGGACACGCTGCTGAGGCACCCGTGGGCCATCGACTTCCTCGGCACGGGCCCGCCGGCCGGGCCGAACGACGCGCGTAACGCCGAACGGCTGATGGGCGCGCTGGACGGGCTGGGCCTGGACATCCTGACAACCCTGCAGGTGCTGACGACCTTCGGAACATACGTGACAGGCGCGGCGCTGCGCGAGATCCAGGAGATCCGCTGGCGAGAGAGCGTGGCCGAGACCACGGCCGGCATGACCGAGGCCGAGATCGACGAGTCGATCGCCGAGTTCGGCCGCCGGATCAGGGAATCAGGACGCTACCCGCACCTGACGCGGATCCTCGAGTCAGGAGTCGATCCCGACTCGCCCGAGACGCGGGACGAGCGGTTCGAGTTCGGCGTCGACTGCATGCTCGACGGGATCGCGGCCCGGCTGCGGCTGTGACGGCGCCCGCCGTCAGTCGGCGCTGGCGTGGCTCTTGATCGCCTCCATCACGCGGCGGTGCACCGGCGTCATCGCGTGCTCGTGCTGGACCACGAGCTTCGCTGAGCGGGTCAGCGCGGGCCGCGCCGCGGCGCCGAGGGTGGCGTCGAGCACGGACCAGCTCAGATCGTCCAGCGCGTGCCGCACCGAGTCAGGGTCCTGCGTCCGCTCGCATACCGTCTCCAGGGCCGCCAGCAGCTTCGGCGCCACCTGGTCCGGCGCCATGTCGAGGCGGAACGCATCGACCATGGGGCACGGTGAGTCGACGGCGGCCGCCGTCTCGAACGCGTTGAGCAGCGGGCTCACGTCGCCGGCGGTCGCCGGGTCGTAGAGGCCGGGGAACGGCACTTCCTCGTAGCCGGGGTCGTAGCCGCTGAAGTAGATCGGCGACTGCGAGCCCTTGTGCGCCAGCACCCCGACCGCGACGTCGATCAGGCTGACCGGCCAGCCGAGGTCGGTGATCGCGTGCACCCGGAACTCACCGGGCCGGGCGCCGAGCAGCGCCAGCAGCAGCAGCTGCGCCGACTCGAGCGCGGACTGGACGTAGAACGCGATCGTCGAGCTGTGCAGCCGGACCACGCCGCGGCCGTCGTCCTCGGCCCAGCCCTGCAGCCGCTGGTAGACGATCGAGTTGTCGATCACGTGCGTGAACCGGGACGCCGAACAGAGCATGTCGCCGCCGGCCGCCACCGTGGTCGCCACCCACTCGGCGGCGCGCTTGGAGGCCGTGTACATCTCCGGCGAGTACGGCCGCAGGGCCTTGCCAGTAGACGCGACGACCACCTGCGGCACGCCGGCGGCCGCGGCCGCGGAGAGCACGTTCCGCGAGCCGAGCACGTTGGTCGTGACCGTGCGGTGCACCTCGACCTCGGCGAGCGCCGGGGAGCGCTGCGCCGCGACGTGGAAGACGAGGTCCGGCCGCACCGCGGTGATTAGCTCGTCGAGCGCGCGGCGGTCCCTGACGTCCGCGTACCGGTACTCGGCACTGTCCTGCCGTGGCCAGCCCGCTGTGACGCCCCGGCTGACGCTGATCAGCCGGCCAGGCCCACGCGCCGCGAGCTGTGCCATCAGCGTCGAGCCGATACACCCCGTTCCGCCGGTGACCAGCACGGTCGCGCCGCCCACTCGCTTCGCGAGGTCGGCTTCCGGCAGGCAGAGCCCGCGCTGTTTGATGCCGAGAAACCGCGCGTACTCCCCAGCCGCGTCCGGTTTCGCGCCGACCAGCGAGCTGGTCAGCTCGCGCAGTGCGGCGACCTGGTCATCGTCGAGATGCTCCTGACGTGCCGGTACCGCGCGCAGCATCGCCTCAATGATTTCTGAAGCTTGACCCACCCTCGTGTCCTCCCGCCCACCAACCTGCTTCAAGCAAGCTATAGGCATCTTGAAGCAATCTGTCCTTACTCGCTAGTAGCCCAGCGGGGAATAGGCCACTCAGCGTCACCTCGAAGCAACTGCTAAGAACTAGGTGATGCCCACGACGGAATTATCTGTAAACGTCCCGCCTGGGGGTGACCAGCCTAGTTTGCAGACTTGTGACCCGGTGATCCGACCGCCGTAGCCGGACGCGACCCAGGGGCCAGCCTGTTTGCCCTGCGTAACTACCGTTTGTCCGCCCACAAGGAGCCCACTCTACCGGCGGATGACGTTCATCACACGGCCGTTCGGCGTTCCCGGCCTGGCTGCCCGGCGGGTGCGCATCGTGACAATGACCTCGGCTATTCGCCTAAGGTGATTAAGAGAATCGCAAATTCCCAGGGTGGGCGTCGCGGACTCGGTTGGTGCCCGGTTCGCTTACCACCTGAAGTGAACGAACAGGCGGCCGAAGTTCTTGGAGTCCTTCTCCACCCGGTGGTACAGCGGCTTGATGTCCTTGCGCTCGAGAAACCGGAGCACGTGCTTCTTCAGCTGGCCTGAGCCCTTCCCGGGGATGATCTCCAGCAGCGGCGCCTTCTTGGCCGCGGCCTCGTCGAACTTCTGCTGCAGCGCCCGGTCGATCTCGGCGCCCCGGTTGTAGATGTCGTGCAGGTCCAGGGTCAGCTTCACGTCTCCAGGCTACGTCGCCTGCCGCGGATCCGCCCCGTCATGCGGCCGGTCGTCCAGCCCGAGCCGCGTCACGATCTCGGCCACGTTACGCCCGGCGTCGCCATGCTCCGGCACGACCACCATGCGCTCGCCAGGAGCGGGCGGCTCTACCGCCGCTAGCTGACTGTCCAGCAGTTCCTCGGGGAAGAAGTGCCCCATCCGGTGGTTCAGCCGGTAGACCAGCTCGTCCCTGTCCACCTGAAGGAAGACCATCGTGGCCTCGGGCCGCCCGTCCAGCAGGTCGTCACGGTAGCGGCGCTTGAGCGCCGAGCAGGTGACCACCCCTGACTGCCCCGCCGCGATCAGGCCGTCCATCCAGCCGGTTATCGCGCGCAGCCACGGTGCCCTGTCCTCATCGGTAAGCGGGATGCCCGCCCGCATCTTCGCCACGTTGGCGGCCGGATGGAAGCTGTCGGCGTCGGCGAACCGCCAGCCAAGCCGCCTGGCGAGCTGCTTTCCTATGGTCGTCTTGCCGCTGCCGGCGACGCCTGCCACGATCACGATCACGGCGCGGATTCTAGCGGTACAAAGAATAAGAGCGGCCCGCGGGCGGAACGTTGGGAGCGTCATTAGGGTGCCCGCGGACCTGCTCTATCTACGTATACGCACCGTGGACCCCAGCGGTTCAACCGTCTTCCACGAGTTTTGCCGAAACCAGTTTTACCTCGGAAACCGGCCCTAGCGGAGCAGCGCCCCTACCGCCACGGCGGCGAACACCACCGTCAGGTACACCAGCGACAGGTGGAACAGCCGCATGGTGACGAGCCGGTCCCCGCCGCCGGCCTCGTCCCGGCGCGCCGCACGGTGCAGCCGGTGCACCTCGGCAAGGAACGAGGCACCGGCCAGCGCCGCGACGGTCTCGTAGACCGGCCCGGCCCAGTGCCACAGCACGAGCGAGGCCGTGACCATCAGCCAGCTGTACACCACCGACTCGGCGAGCACCCGGCGGACCGGCGCGACCACCGGCAGCATCGGGATGCCAGCCCGCCGGTAGTCCTCGCGGTACTTGATGGCGAGCGCCCAAAAGTGCGGCGGCTGCCAGAAGAACACGATCCCGAACAGCAGCGCCGCCGCCCACGACAGCGACCCGGTAGCCGCCGCCCAGGCGATAAGCACCGGTGCGGCGCCGCACACGCCGCCCCACAGCGTGGACTGGGAGGTGTGCCGCTTCAGCAGCATGGTGTAGATCACCACGTAGTACACGATGGCGCCGAGGGTCAGCCCGGCGGCGAGCAGGTTCGTGGCGGCCGCGAACAGCGCCACGGCGACCACGCCGAGCACCGCGCCGAAGATCAGCGCAGAGCGCGGTGCCACGGTGTGCCTCACCAGCGGCCTGCCGCTGGTCCGCCGCATCACCTCGTCGATGTCCCGGTCGATGTAGCAGTTCAGCGCGTTAGCGCTGCCGGCCGCCAGCGCGCCGCCGGCAACGACGACCACGGTCACGAGCAGCGAGGGAAGCCCGCGGTAAGCGAGGAAGAGCGTCGGGACCGCCGTGATCAGCAGCAGCTCGACGATCCGCGGCTTACACAGCGCGACGTACGCGCGCACCGTGGCACGTGCTCGCAAGCGCTGCCGCTGCTGCGGGGCAGCGGCGGGCTCGTAACGGACGTTGACCGCGCTCACCTGGGATAAGACCAACCGTTCTGCCCTGAGGGAGGCCGGGCACCCCACGAGACTACACGGCGTCGTAATATGCCAGCGCGGCAGCCCGCGAATGGGGAAACAGCGGGGTGCCTGGAGTCGGCTGCGTACGTTCAGGAAAATCATTACTGGGAAGTGCAGGAGAGAGAACCCGAGCGCACGGGGGAGATGTGGCAGCTGGCGCGGTCCCGGTCGCGACGTACCGACTGCAGCTGACCCCGGATTTCGGATTCGCCCAGGCGGCCGACGTGGCCGAATACCTGGCGGCACTTGGCGTGACGCACGTTTACCTCTCGCCGGTGCTCGAGGCCGTGCCCGGCTCGCGCCACGGGTACGACGTCACGGACCACTCGCGGATCCGCGGCGAACTCGGCGGCGAGGACGGGTTCCGCGCGATGGCCAAGCGATTCCGCTCGAACGGGCTCGGCATCGTCGTGGATATCGTGCCCAACCACATGGCCATCCCCGATCAGATGCCGCTGAACAGGCAGCTGTGGTCGGTGCTCAGGGACGGCCGCGACTCGCCGTACGCGACCTGGTTCGACATCGACTGGGCGGCGCAGGACGGCCGGATGCTGCTGCCGATCCTGGGCGCGCCGGTGCCGGACGTCCTCGGCGACCTGCGGGTGGAGCCCGACGGCGGCCCTGACGGCGAGCCGGTGCTGCGCTACTTCGACCACTGTCTGCCGCTGCGACCGGGGACGGCGCGGCTGCCGACGGGCAGCCTGCTTGAGTCCCAGCACTACCGGCTCGCCTACTGGCGGGACGCCGCGACCGAGCTGAACTACCGGCGGTTCTTCGACATCAGCACGCTGATTGGCGTGCGGATGGAAGACCCGGCCGTGTTCGACGCCGGGCACGCCGTGATCACCCGGCTGATGTCCGAGGGTCTCGTGGACGGCCTGCGAGTGGACCACCCGGACGGGCTTGCCGACCCCCGCGGGTACCTGCGCCGCCTGGCGGCGGCGGCCGGCGGCGCCTGGGTGGTGGTGGAGAAGATCCTCGAGGCGGGCGAGGAACTGCCTGGCGACTGGCCATGCGCCGGCACCACCGGGTATGACGCCCTGCGGCTCGCGGACGGGCTTTTCGTCGACCCCGAGGGCGACTCGCCGCTCGCGGCGGAGTACGCGCGGCTGCGCCGCCGGCTGGGCGCGGACGCCGGCCTGCCGCCGTTCATCGAGGTGGCGGAGGAAGCCAAGCGCGAGATTATCGCCGAGTCGCTGTACCCCGACGTGCTGCGGCTGGCCCGCCTGGCCACCGACATCTGCGCGGACGGCGAGCTGGCCGACGCGCGGTCCGTGCTGACCGAGGTGCTGGTTAGCCTGCCGGTCTACCGGGCGTACGTGAACCCGGGTGAGCTGCCGTCGGATGAGACGGTGGCGGTCGTGCGCGGCGCGGTCGACGAGTCCCGCGGCCGGCTGCCGCGGCGGCTGCACGGGCTCGCCGAGGAGGTGGGCGCGGCAGCGCTCGGCACCCACCGGCCGGTGAGCGGCGCCGCCGGCCGGGGCGACGAGTTCACCGTGCGGTTCCAGCAGACGTCGGGGCCCGTGCAGGCGAAGGGCGTCGAGGACACCGCGTTCTACCGCTGGTTCCGGCTCGTCTCGCTGAACGAGGTTGGCGGTGACCCCGGCCTGTTCGGGGTGCCGCCCGAGGAGTTCCACGCCGCGGCCGGCCGGCTGACCAGGACGTGGCCGGCCACGATGACCACGCTGTCGACGCATGACACCAAGCGGCAGGAAGACGTCAGGGCCCGGCTCGCGGTGCTCGCCGAGATGCCTGACGAATGGGGCCGGCAGGTCATTGAATGGCACGAGCGCGCGGGCGGGCTCGCTGTCGACGCGGACACCGAATACCTGCTCTGGCAGACCCTGGTCGGGGCGTGGCCGGTCAGCGAGGAACGGCTCACCGGGTACCTGACCAAGGCGATCCGCGAGGCCAAGCGGCGCACCTCGTGGACCGACCCCGACGCCGGCTACGAGGCGGCGGTGCTCGGGCTGGCGTCGCGGGTGCTGTCCGACGGGCCGCTGCGCTCTTCGATCGAAGCGTTCGTGTCCTCGATCTCCGCCGACGCGCTCGCCAACTCGCTGGGCGTCAAGCTGGTCCAGCTCACCATGCCAGGCGTGCCCGACGTGTACCAGGGCTGTGAGCTGACCGGGCTGTCCCTGGTGGACCCGGACAACCGGCGGCCGGTGGACTACGGTCGTCGCCAGTCCCTGCTGGCTGACCTGGACGATGGCCGCATCGATGCGGCGTCGTCCCCGGCTGCCCCGGCCGACCCGGTCGCGCGGCTGGACGCGGCGAAGCTGCTCGTCACGTCTCGCGCGCTGCGGCTGCGCCGCGACCATCCCGGCTGGTTCGCCGGGAGCTACGAGCCGCTGGCGGCGGCGGGTGACGCGGCCGGGCACGCGGTGGTGTTCACCCGCGGGGGGCACGCGGTGACGGTGGCCACCCGGCTGCCTGGCGGCCTTCGCCGCCGGGGCGGCTGGGGCGGGACGCTGCTGCCGCTGCCTGCTGGTGTTGGGGCCGCCGACGGCTGGGTGGATCTGCTCACCGGCCTGGTGTACCGGGGCGAAAGCGTACTGCTCTCTGACCTGACCCAGCGGCTGCCGGTCGCGCTGCTTACCCCGCTTATCCCGCTCGTTCCGGAGGTCGCGTGACTGTTTTCAGCGTGTGGGCGCCGGCGGCGGGCCGGGTCTCCGTGGAGGTGGACGGGCACCCGCACGAGATGGCGCCCGGTGACCGTGCCGGCTGGTGGCAGGCCGAGGTCCCGGCTTCCGGCGCGGTCGATTACGCGTTCCGGCTGGACGACGGCGAGGCGTTGCCGGACCCTCGGTCGCCGCGGCAGCCGTACGGGCCGGCCGGGGCGAGCCGGACCTACGACCACTCGGCGTACGCGTGGTCGGACGCGCGCTGGCGTGGCGCGCCGCTCGCCGGGGCCGTCGTCTACGAGCTGCACGTTGGCACGTTCACCCCGGCTGGGACGCTCGACGCGGCCATCTCGCGGCTGGACTACCTTGCCGAGCTCGGCGTGACGACCGTCGAGCTGATGCCGCTCGCGGCGTACCCAGGCCAGCACGGCTGGGGATACGACGGGATCGGGCTGTGGGCGGTGCACGAGCCGTACGGCGGGCCCGACGCGCTGAAGCGGTTCGTGGACGCCGCGCACGCGCACGGCCTCGCGGTCTTCCTGGACGTCGTCTACAACCACGTCGGCCCGGGCAACAAGCTCGCCGCGTTCGGGCCGTATTTCACCGACGCTTATGCCACGCCGTGGGGTCCGGCCGTGAACCTTGATCAGGCCGGCTCTGACGAGGTGCGCGCGTTCATCGTGGGCAACGCGCTGATGTGGCTGCGGGACTACCACCTCGACGGTCTGCGGCTCGACGCGGTGCACGCGCTCGAAGACCACCGCGCCGTGCACATCCTGGAAGAACTCGCCGCCGCGGCGGACTGGTTCGCCGCGTCTGCGGGGCGGCCGGCTGTTCTGGTCGCCGAGTCCGACCTGAACAACCCGCGGCTGATCACCCCGCGTGCCGCCGGCGGCTACGGGCTGGCCGCGCAGTGGGACGACGACTTTCACCACGCGGTTCACTCCGCGGTCACCGGGGAGCGGGACGGGTACTACGGCGACTTCGGCTCGATGGCGGCCGTGGCGAAGACGATGACCGGAGCGTACTTCCACGACGGGACCTGGTCCTCGTTCCGCGGCCGCAGCCACGGCCGGCCGGTCGACACGCTGCAGGTGCCCGGCTACCGGTTCGTCTGCTTCATCCAGGACCACGACCAGATCGGCAACCGCGCCGTGGGCGACCGCATCGCGGCCATGCTGGACGGCGACCCGCTGCGGGACGGGCTGCTGCGCGCGGCGTCGGGCCTGCTGCTCACCGCGCCGTTCACTCCGATGCTGTTCATGGGCGAGGAGTGGGGCGCCGACACCCCCTGGCAGTTCTTCACCGACCACACCGACCCGTACTTCGCGGCAGCGGTGAGCACCGGTCGCAAGGCGGAGTTCGCCCAGCACGGCTGGGGAGCAGCCGAGATTCCCGATCCGCAGGACCCCGAGACGTTCCTGCGCTCCAAGCTGGACTGGGCCCAGCCGGACGCTGAGCCGTACCGCGCGCTGCTCGGCTGGTACCGGTCACTGCTCGCGCTGCGCCGTACCCGCCCGGAACTCACCGACCCCAACCTGGCGGCGGTACGCGCGGACTACGACGAGCAAGCCCGCTGGCTGATGATCGGCCGGGGCCCGCTGCGGATCGCGGCCAACCTAGGCCCGGCCCCGGTGGAAATCCCGCTGCCGGGGAGCGCCGCCACCGTGCTGGCCGCCTCCACCCCGGACATAACGGCCAAATCGGGCACCCTGCGCCTCCCGCCTGCCTCGTTCGCGGTGGTAGACACGGCCCCCTAGAAACTCCCGCCCCTCCCGTACCGCCCCGGCGGGGCGTTGCGAAGATAATGGGACGTTAGGCACACTCCTGTGTGCATTTTGACCCATCATCATTGCGGTCCTACCCTGCAGCCGGGTCTCCGGCAGGGGTGCGGCTGGCCTCGCCAGCCCCGGCGGCGCAAGGTTGCCGCCACCATGGCCGCGCTCTCGCAAGCGCGCTCGGTGACCTCGACCGGGCCGAACCGGTAAGTCTGCGCAGCATCGACGGCGAGATTGAGGTTGTCACGGCGCTTGTCTTGGCGCACCTGCTCGTTCTGGTGGTAGGTAGGTCCGTCGAGTTCCACGCAGACTCGGAATTCGGGATACCAGCTGTCCTTGTAGTGGGTTCTGCCGGCGATGGTGCGCCGTGCCTGGCGCTGGGCTGTGGGGAGCCCGTGCGCTCGCTCAACGTCGCGTGCGTACCGGCGCTCAAGCGGGAAGTACGCTCCTTCTCCGGCGTCGGCCAGTGCCTCGGTCAGCCAGACACGCCAGCGGATCCTGCTGCGCGTGCCAAGCGCTTCGCGGAGCAGGTCCATGGTGACGAGCTTTTCTGACAGTGCTCGCGAGATCCAGCTATAGGCCTCGTCGAACGTGCCCGCTGTCGTGACTAGATCGAGAACAGTGTCTTCGATCCTGGTGCGCGGCAGTTTCCACTCCGGGAGGCGCATGGGCCGGCTCTGGCTGGAGCGATGGATCACGACACCCCTAATGGGCTTGTGGCGCGCTGGGTGCCGGTCAGCAGGCACGGTGATGTGGATCTTCGCGGACGGCTTGTCGGTGAGGCCGTGCACTTCGGCGGCGGTCTCGTGGCTGAGCATCGCGCCCGGTCCGGCGCGCCGCAGGGCGGCCCACAGCCTCGCCTCGCGAGGCACCGGCCCGGTGAAGGTGGCGTATACGCCCCGCTGCACCCGCCGCCACTTCGCAGACTTCAGCCGATAGGCCATCGCCCGTCGGAAGTAGCCGGCCCGCCGTGCCTGGAAACGATCGGCGATGCCGCGTTGCGCGTCTAGCGTGAGGAACCAGTCGCGTCGCTGTGTATTCGGGTCCACACACATAACTACGGATAGGGACTGGCGGCGGACAGGTCGGCGGTGACAGATTCACCGGTAACGGCAGTTTTCTGACGAGGACGTTCAGGGAGGCTGGCTATGCCGCAGATACACCACTCCGATGTCATCGGCTCTTTGCTCAGGCCCGGGTACTTGCAGCAGGCCAGGGGCGCGTACGGGGCAGGAGAGCTTCCCGCGCCCGACTTCAAGCGGATCGAGGACCGCGCGGTCGACCAGGCGATCGCGATGCAGGAGGGAATCGGGCTCGACGTCATCACCGACGGCGAGCTTCGCCGGTTCTCGTTCTTCGACCAGATCATCCTCGAGGTGGACGGGATGGCGCCGGTCGAGGGTGCGGGCGTCCAGTTCCACAACGCCAGCGAGCAGTGGGAGTGGCATTCTCCGGTCACCGTGAGCGCCAGGCTCAGCCAGAAGCGCAAGGTGACGATCGAGGAGTTCGCCTACTCTCGCGCGCGTGCCAGCAGGACAGTCAAGGTCACGCTGCCCAGCCCGCTGTTCATCTACTCGCTGTGGTCGCCCGAGCGGAGTACTGCCGCGTACCGGGATCCCTACGAGATGTTCGCCCACGCCGCAGAGATCATCAAGGCGGAGATCGAACAACTTGCGCAGCTTGGCTGCACCTACGTCCAGATCGACTCTCCGGACGTCGGGACCATGGTCGACCCGGAGAACCGGGAGATGCGCGAGCGCCTGGGCATGCCGACCGAGCGCACGCTCACCGAGGGTATGGACATCATCAACAGTGTCGCCGACGTCCCCGGGGTGATGTTCGGCGTGCACGTGTGCAAGGGCAACAACATGAGCCAGTGGATCGGCTCCGGCGGCTACGACTTCACCGCCGAAGCCGTGTTCGGCCGGCTGACCAACTTCGACGTGTTCCTGCTCGAGTACGACGACGAGCGCTCCGGCTCGTTCGAGCCGCTCGCCAAGGCACCCGACGACAAGCAGGTCATCCTGGGCCTCGTGTCGACCAAGACCACCACGCTTGAACCCCTCGCGGAGCTCACCGCGCGCGTGCAGGAGGCGGCCAAGTACATGGGGCTGGAGCGGCTCGGCGTGTCCACTCAGTGCGGGTTCTCGTCAACCCTGCCCGGCGCCAACCTGACGAACGAGGATGTCCAGGAGCGGAAGCTCGAGCTCGTCGCGGAGCTGGCGCACCAGATCTGGCAGTGATCAGGGGCACGTCCAGGTCACGGTGGCGTCCAGCGGCTGGCCGTTGCTGCCGGCCTGGTCGATCGTGAACGTGCCGCCCGTGCTGGTGATCGTGACCGGCTCAGCCGGGATGCCGCTGATCGAGGCGATTCCGCCCTGCGGCCCGGTCACGGTGAACGTGACGAGGGCGTGGTAGGTGCCCGGGCCGCGGTACGGGGCGACGCGCACCGCGAACGAGTGGTTGTACCCGGCCGCCTCGGTGTTGTCCGCGCTGGCCACGTACAGTACGGCGGTCCGCGCGCAGGTGACCCGCGCATCGGCCGTCCAGCTTTCGGACACCGGGGTCGTCATCGAGACGGCGACAAAGCCGGGCCCCGGGGTCGCCGCCGCACCTGAGCCGGCCGTCGCGGCCGTCACAGGCGCCGTGGCAGCCGGAGTAGAAGCGACGCTGCTTGTCGCGATCGCGGTGACCGTGCCCGCGTTCGCCGGCCCGGCCGCCACGACGACGGAGCGGCAGGCCGTGAGCGAGACCAGCGAGGCGAGCGGGACCGCGACAGCCGCGACCTTGGTTAGAGAAGAGCGCATGGGAGGTTCTCCTTCGCGGGGCGACTTCACCGAATATGACGAAGTGACGGATCTCAGCATTAACTAAGTTATAAATTTTGTCAAAGACTAAGTAGGTAAACTTCTCCGCATGCAGTCCGACGCGACCTCACCCCCGTTCGCCAAAGGCACCGCGACCAGGCAGCGCATCCTGGACGCCGCCGTCGCCCGGTTCGCCGGCCAGGGCTTCCGTGACACGACGGTCGCCGCCGTGGCCAGGGACGCCGGGGTCACCGCCCCAGCGGTGCACCAGTACTTCGGCTCCAAACAGGAGCTGTTTCACGCCGCCTTCGAACACGACGTCGCCCCGGTCCTCGAGGCGCTGCACGGCGGCCGGGGCGGCGGCCCCGGCCGGGCGCTGGCGCTGGACAGCACGGCCGCGCAGCACGGCCTGGTGCCGCGGGTCGCCGCCGAGTTCGCCGTGCACCCGCTGGCGATGCGGGTCCTGCAGGGGAACGAGCCCGAGCACACCGCCGACCTGATGGCGCTGCCCGCCGTCGTCGAGGCGCACGACCGGCTCACCCGCGGGGTCGCGGAAGACCAGCAAGCCGGAGCACTGCGGGACGACCTGCCCGCCGGCGCGCTCGCCGACGCGCTGGAGACGCTCGTGTTCGCGCTGCTGCTCGGCCCGGTGCAGATGAGCGGGGAGAACAGCGACCCCGGGCGGCGCTGGGCCATCGCGGCCGTGATCAGCCGGGGCATCCGCCCCCGCTGACGCCTGTGCCCGGGCACAACATCCCGCCCGCCGAATCCGCGTTCCCGCCCCTTCTAACGCCGCCCGCCCGGAGTTAGGCTCAGCGCGACCCGAGACCCGGGACACGGCGAAGGGCGGTGCGACCATGTCAGTGCGGTTTCCCGACGAGCCAGGATTCCAGGGCCGGTTCGCCCCGGTCCGGCTGGAGGGCGAGATCCGCGGGGTCGAGGTGGCCCAGGGCGAGATTCCCGCGTCACTCCGCGGCACGTTTTACCGGGTCGGCGCGGACCCCGCCTGGCCGCCGCTCGTCGACCGCGACTTCTACTTCAACGCCGACGGCATGGTCGCGATGTTCCGGTTCGAGAACGGCCACTGCGACTTCAAGTCGCGGTACGTGCGCACGCCGCGATTCGAAGCGGAGCGCGCGGCGCGCCGGTCACTGTTCGGCGCCTACCGGAACCCGTTCACCGATGACCCGTCGGTGGCCGGCCTCAGCCGCGGGCTCGCGAACACCAACGTCTACTGGCACGGCGGGCGGCTGCTGGCCTCCAAAGAGGACAGCGCGCCGGTCCAGATCGACCCGGACACCCTCGACACGGTCGGGGAGTTCACCTGGGATGGCGACCTGTCCTCGCAGACAGCGACCGCGCACCCGAAGATCGACCCGCGCACCGGCGAGCTGGTGTTCTTCGGCTACATGGCCAAGGGCGAGGCGACGCGGGACATCGCCTACTACGAAGCCGACGCAAATGGCCGGATAGTGCACGAGGCCTGGGTCAAGGCGCCGTACTCGTCGATGGTGCACGACTGGGCCGTGACGGAGAACTTCGTGGTCTTCCCGATCATCCCGCTCACCGCCAGCCTGGAACGGCTGAAGGCCGGCGGCCCGCTGTACGTGTGGGATGGCGCAGAAGACGTCTACCTCGGCGTCGTACCGAGAAAGGGAACCGCCGTCCGCTGGTACCGGGGCACCAACAGGTTCGCCTCGCACATCATGAACGCGTTCGACGACGGGCGGCACATTCACATCGACACGCCCGTCGGGGAGAAGTCCGCGTTCCCTTGGTTCCCAGACATCACCGGCGCGCCGTTCGACCCGGAGAAGGCGAGCGCGCAGCTGTCCCGGTGGACGATCGACACGGCCGCGCCGGCAGACCGGGGCGACGGGACGACCTCGTTCGCACAGCAGAAACTCACCAACTGCTCTGGCGAGTTCCCGCGCACCGACGACCGCTGGGCGACGCGCGGCTACCGGTTCGGGGTCATCAACCTGACCGACGTGCCAGGCGAAAAGCCGGACGACGGGCTGCCTGGGTTCCGCTGGCTGGGCCAGATTGATCCCGCCACCGGCACGATGAAGACCCGGTTCGCCGGCCGCGACTCCACCGTTCAGGAAGCGATCTTCGTCCCCCCGTCCGGCCCGGACACGGCCAACGGCGAGGGCTACGTGATGCAGCTCGTGGACCGGCACGCGACAGGAACCACCGACCTGCTGATCCTGGACGCCCAGCACGTCGACGCCGAGCCGGTCGCCACGCTGCGGATCCCGATCCGGATGCCAGGCGGCCTGCACGGCAACTGGGTCACACCGCAGCAGCTAGCCACCCGGGCCGGATGACGAGGAGGTCACCATGACAGCGGACGACAGGATCGCCGAACTCGAGCACCGGCTCGGCATCGTCGAGGACGAGCTCGCCATCCGCAGGCTGCAGCACGCCTACGGCTATTACCTGGACAAGTGCTACTACGACGAGGTCGTCGACCTGTTCGACGAGGATTGCGAGGTCATCTTCATTGGCGGCGTCTACAAGGGCCGGGCCGGTGCCGCGCGGCTGTACACGGGGCGCTTCAGGTCCCGGTTCGCGGACGGGCACAACGGCCCGCAGTTCGGCCGGCTCCTCGACCACCCGATGCTGCAGGACCTCATCCACGTGGCGCCCGACCGGCGCACCGCCTACGCCCGCTACCGGACGCTGATGCAGGCCGGCACCCACGAGCTGGCCGCCTCGGCCGACGCCCCGGTCAGGCAGTGGATGGAGGGCGGCGTCTACGAGAACATCTACGTCAACACCGACGGCACCTGGAAGATCAAGAAGCTGTTCTACCGGGCGTTCTGGCACGGGACGATGGAGGAGGGCTGGGCGCACACGCCGCCGGACTTCGTGCCGAACGCGTCCGTGACGTACCCGGAAGACCCGTACGGCCCCGATGAGCTGCTGGAAAACGCGCCGCGGCTATGGCCGGAGACGACCACCCTGCCGTTCCACTACAAGCACCCGGTCACGGGCAAGGAATTCGTCCGCGACACGTGGGGCGCTTTCCCTGAAGGTTAGGGCGAACCGCGCGCCCGTTCGGTGATTATTGAGGGTGCCCTTTTACGCGGACCTGCACATTCACTCGCACTATTCGCGCGCCTGCAGCCGGGATTGTGACCTGGAACATCTCGCGTGGTGGGCGGGACGAAAAGGTATCACCGTGGTGGGGACCGGCGACTTCACCCACCCGGCGTGGCGCGAGGAACTCGGCGCGAACCTCGTCCCTGCCGAGCCAGGGCTGTTCCGGTTGCGGCCGGACCTCGAGCGGGACGTACTGAACCGGCTGCCAGCAGCGTGCCGGACGCCGGTGCGATTCATGCTGTCCTCGGAGATCTCGACCATCTACAAGCGAGACGACCGGACCCGCAAGGTGCACCACCTGCTGTACGCGCCGTCGCTGGAGGCGGTCGACGAGATCACCCGCCGCCTCGCGCGGGTCGGGAACCTCGCCGCGGACGGCAGGCCGATCCTCGGCCTGGACTCGCGCGACCTGCTCGAGATCACCCTGGCGGGCGGCGACGGCTGCTACCTGGTGCCCGCGCACGCGTGGACGCCGTGGTTCGCGGTGCTCGGCTCCCAGTCCGGCTTCGACCGGGTGTCTGACTGTTACGCGGACCTGGCGGACCACATCTTCGCCATCGAAACCGGACTTTCTTCCGACCCCGAAATGAACTGGCGCGTCTCCAGCCTCGATAATTACCGGCTGGTGTCCAACTCCGACGCGCACTCGCCGCCGATGCTCGGCCGCGAGGCCACGGTCTTCGACACTGGCGTGGACTATTTCGCGATCGAGCGGTCGCTGCGCACCGGCGACGGTTTCGGCGGGACCGTCGAATTCTTCCCTGAAGAGGGCAAATACCACCTCGACGGGCACCGCGCCTGCGGCGTGCGCACGTCGCCAGCGGAGACCAGGGCGGCCGGCGGGAAGTGCCCGGCCTGCGGGAAGACGCCGACCATCGGCGTCCAGCACCGGGTGGACACGCTCGCCGACCGGCCCGTCGGCTACCGGGTGCCCGGCGCGGCGGGGTTCGCGTCGTTCGTGCAGTTGCCGGAGATCCTCGGCGAGATCGCCGGCGTCGGGCCCAAGTCGAAGTCGGTGACCGCGCAGGCCAGCGCCATGGTGGAGCGGTTCGGCCCTGAGCTTTCCATCCTCGGCGCGGTGCCGCTCGACGAGCTCGCCGCGCGCGCTCCCTCCATCGTTGCCGAGGCCATCGCCAGGCTGCGCCGCGGCGAGGTGCGCCGCGAGGCGGGATACGACGGCGTGTACGGCACGATCCGGCTGTTCGACCCCGCCGAGCTGAGCGGCGCCGCGCTGTTCGACCTGCCGTCCGCGCCGCGCAAGGCGAAGGCCGCGGCGGCGCCCGTCGCCGCGCCGGCACCCGATGCGCCCGCGCAGCCCGGCCCGGCGCCGGAAGGGCTTGACCCGGAGCAGCAGGCGATCGTGACGCACGACGGCGGGCCGCTGCTCGTCGTGGCCGGCCCTGGCGCGGGCAAGACCCGGGTGCTCACCCACGCGATCGCACACCGCGTCGCGGCCGGCCTGCCGCCAGAGAACTGCCTCGCCGTCACGTTCACCCGCCGCGCCCGCGACGAGCTGCGCGACCGGCTCGCCGCGCTGCTGCCCGGCGGCGCGGCCGAGCGGGTCACCGTCGCCACCTTCCACGGCCTTGGCCTGCTCATCCTGCGCGACCAGTGCAAGCGCCTCGGCCTCGACGCGGGCTTGAAGGTCGCTGACGAGCGAACCAGGCTGGAGGTCCTCCGGTCGCTGTCGGCGGGCAGCGGTCCCGCCGCGCTGGCTTCCCGTATCTCATCCTCGAAACGAGCTCGTGCTTCGCGTCCCGCCGCCCCCGTCGCGCCGTCCGTGGCCGGCGAGGACGCCGCGCTCACCGCGCGGTACGACGCGGCGCTCAGGGAGCGCGGCCTGGTTGACGTGGACGACCTGGTGACGCTCCCCGCCGAGTTGCTCGGCGAGGACGCCGCGCTGGCGGAGGCGTACCGCGCCCGGTGGACCGACGTGTTCGTCGACGAGTACCAGGACGTGGACGAACAGCAGTACACGCTGCTGCGGCTGCTGACGACCGGTGAGTCCCGCGTCTGCGTGATCGGCGACCCGGACCAGGCGATCTACGGTTTCCGCGGCGGCGATGTTGGTTACTTCCTGCGGTTCGCGGCGGACTACCCGGCCGCGACGTCGGTGCGGCTGAACCGGAGCTACCGGTCGGCGCCGACGATCGTGCGGGCCGCCATGCAGCTGATCAGGCCGGGCACGCTGGTGCCCGGCCGTGAGCTGGTGCCCGCCAGGACGGACATCCCCGACGGCCCGGTCACCGTGCTGGCCGCCGGGGACGAACGGGCCGAGGCCGAGGCCGTGGCCGCCGAAGTCGAGCGGATGCTCGGCGGAGCGTCGTTCCACGCGCTCGACAGCCGCGCGGTGGACGCGCGGGACCGAGCCAGGCATCAGCTGTCTTTCTCCGACTTCGCCGTGCTGTACCGCACGACGGCGCAAGCGGCCGCGATCGGCGAGGCCCTCGCGAAGCGCGGGTTCCCCGTCCAGCGGCGGTCGCACACCAGGCTGGCGGAAATGGCTGGCGTGCCGGAGATCCTGGCCGCGCTCCGGGTGCCGGTGCCCGACGCGGACCTGGCCGCCGCGCCGCTCGCCGGGCGGCTAGCCGCGGCGGTCCAGGCCGCGCTCGACTCGATCCCGTCGGCTAGCGTGGCGGGTGCCGACCGGGACGCGGAACAGAGGCGCGCCGAGACGATCGCCGCGATCCGCGCGGCGGCCGACGTGCTGGCTCCGCTGGCGGCGCGCTGCGGCAGCGACCTGGACCGGTTCCTTGACGAGCTTGCGCTCGGTGCCGAGGTCGACACCTGGGATCCGCGCGCCGACCGCATTTCGCTGCTGACGCTGCACGCGGCCAAGGGCCTGGAGTTCCCTGTGGTGTTCATCGCCGGCTGCGATGACGGCCTGCTGCCGCTGCGCCCGTGGACGGGCGCAGAGATCGACTACGCGGAGGAACGCAGGCTGCTGTTCGTCGGGATGACGCGGGCGACGACGCGGCTGGTGCTGCTGACCGCGGCGGAGCGTCCGATCCGCGGGACAGTGACCAAGGCCGCGCCGTCGCCCTTCCTCGCCTCGGTCGATGCCTCGCTGCTCGACCGGGGCGAGGATGTGTCCGGTGGGAGCGCCCGTGCCCGGCGCCGTGACATGCCGCAGCAGGCCCGGCTGTTCTGACCGTCAGGCGATGCCGTCGACTCGGTGCACGGCACCGCAGTCCACGCCGAGGGCCGCGTGGTGCTTGCGAACAGCCTCCTCGTCGGGCGCTTCGAGCAGGCAGTAAACCTTGCCCTCGTCGTTGTGGTACAGCTCCACCTGCCGGACACCGAACTCATCGGCGCGCTTGTCACGGGTGTCGGCCGTGATCTGGGCGACGGCCGCGGCGGGCAGCTTGAGGTCGTCGTGGAAGTCCATGAACTGCGGCATGTCACTTACCTCCTGCGACGTGAGCCGGGGTGCCGAATCGCGGCGCGGTGAGCGGGCGCCGGCGCGCGGTCCAGGCGCGGTAGGCCAGCACCGCGACGGCGGCCGAGACGAGTGCGGCGCCGATCGCGATGAGCGCGATCTGCCAGCCGGGCATCCCGCCGTAGACGATGGTGAAGGCCGGAACGGTCGTCGAGGTCCGCACCGGGTCGTAGATCCCGCCGCGGTTTGGCGACGGGAACCCGGTCGCCAGCGCTGCAGTCGCTGTGGACGCGAACGTGACCAGGACGGCGCCGAGCGCGGTGAGCAGCCCGCCGATGTGGCGCGAACGCCTTGAGATATGCATGAGGATCCCCCTCCTCGTACGGTGACCGGGGGAAGGTCCCGGTCGGGTTGTGCCTGTACAGCGACCGTACGGGGACGGGCAGTGGCGCCGGATCGGCAGTGATTACCCAGGTTTGGCGGTGAGTTACCTAGTTTCCTGGCTAGCGAGGGGTGGTGAACCCGTCCGTGGCGCGGCGGGCCTCGCCAAGCGCGGCGGTCATCATGTCCGCCGCCTGGCCTGCGGCCGTGAGCGCCTCGATGACCTCGGTCACCGAGTCGTCGGGGTCCTGGCCGGATTCGTGTGCGAGCTGGCCGTCTTCCTGCTGGATGACCAGGAACCTGGCCAGCTGCTCGCACAGCTGCGGGAGTCCCATCCCGATGAGTTCGAGGCTGGCGACGATGGCTTGAACGTCACCTGAGTCGCTGAGCTCGCCCCCGCCATGCGTTAGCTCGTTCAGCACGCGGATCGCGTGCGCGGCCTGGCTGGCGATTTCGGCTGGGGTCATCGTGCTGGCCAGCTCAGTCACTGGCGACCTCGGTGACACGCGCGCGGGCCTGCTCGGGCATTAGTCTCCTCAGGGAATTCGCGGTGGGGGTTCGGGGCTACCTCTCGGTCTGCCCATAGGGACGTTCTTATATACGATACGACTCCAGTCGCTTCGACTTGTGCGACCTGGAGGTAGGAGGCCCGACATGACCGCCGGATCGCTGATGGCAGCGGAGCTCGCCGAACAGCCGCAGGTCCTCGGACGCCTGGCCAGCAGGCACGCGGCCGACCGGGACCAGGTGCGAGCCGTGCTGCCAGACCGCCTGCTGCCCGGCAGGCTCGCCGGGACGGTACTGCTGGCCCGGGGCTCGTCTGACAACGTCGCGGTCTACGGCCGGTACCTGATCGAACTGGCCTCCCGGCGGCCCGCGGGGCTGGCGGCGCCGAGCGTGCACACGAGGTACGCGGCCGACGTGGACTACAGCGGCTACCTGGCGGTGGCGCTGAGCCAGTCGGGGGCCACACCCGAGATCGTCGAGGTGGCGGCGTACATGCGCCGGGCGGGGGCGGTTGTCGTGGGCATCACCAACGAGGCGGCTAGCCCACTGGCAGGCGCATGCGACCTCACGCTGCTGACCGAGGCGGGCCCGGAGCTGGCCGTTCCGGCCACCAAGACGGTCACCGCCCAGATGCTGGCGATCGCCGCGATCGCCGCGGCGTACGATCCGGACCTCGTCACGGTCGCTGATCTCGAGGCGCTGCCCGAGCAGGTGTCCGTCTTGCTCGCCGACTCTGCCGACCTTGGCGTCGGCGGCGGGGCCGGCTCCGGGCCGCCCGCCGTGGTGGCGGCGCGCTGGGAGAGCGCGCGGCGGCTGGTGGTCACCGGACGCGGCCTCGCCTACGCCGCGGCACTGGAGACGGCGCTGAAGATCAAGGAGTCCGCGCGAGTGCACGCGGAAGGCCTGTCGTCCGCGGACCTACTGCACGGCCCGATCGCCGCGCTGGACTCCAGGCTGCCGGTGCTCGTCGTCTCCGGTGGCGAACGGTTCGCTGCCGACGAGGCGGCTCTCGCCGCGAGGCTGGCGGCTGAGGGGGTGCCCTACGCGGTCTGCGGTTCGGCGCCCGGCGCCGACCTGCCATTGCCCGCGGGGGTGGCCGAGGTGACGGCGCCCATCCTGGCGACGATACGCGGGCAGCAGCTGGCGCTGGCCAGCGCGCTGCTGCGCGGCCTGGATCCGGACGCTCCGGCCGGGCTGTCCAAGGTCACCGCGACCCACTAGGGCCGCTGGCCACGGCGTCCCGCCGGCCGGCCCGGAGCGTGGCTCGGTCGGCGGGTGCCCGCCGCTGCTAGCGGACGAGGTGCTGCATGTCGTGCAGGCCTGCGGCGAGGCCTAGAACCGTGAATATGAGCAGGGCGATCATGATCATCAAGAGCACCGTGCGCCAGTATTTCGCGCAGACGGCGGCCACGACGAGGACGATCGCGACGATCGCCGCGGTATCTTGCGGCTGAGGGGCTGGCACTGACATCGTGTCTCACTCCTGGCGGTTAGCCGTGATGGATGAGGCACCGACTCGTGCTGAAGCCCTGAGGGGCTAGCAATCTTGATTACCGCAGGTACGGCAGGTATGGTTGCTAGCTGTAACTCGAACTTGGACTCTGCACGGGTCTGGTGTTCGTTTTGGCGCGGTCGAAGTGGGCGCTTCGGCCGCGCCTCTATTGCGGCCCGGGGAAGTGTCTGCGATTCGCTGCCTGCGGCGGACCCCGCGGGTAGTGGCGGGCATTCAGAAGCGCCGCCCTCGCCGGCCCGGCACAGCTGTCGGAGGCCGGCTGAGTTCTCTGCCTTGTCTCCATGGCCACCCCTTGAAGCTGCAGGTGCCCTTAGCTGGTTACCTTCATCATGATTCACCATGAGAATCTCGCCGATAACCTCAAAGTGTCTTTCCCGCGTACAACCGGTGAAAATCTGGGAGAACGGGCTGTGGCGTGGCACACTGCGGAATTAAGGGCAGAGGGCGACGTAGGAGGCTGAGGTGACGTGACCTCATCCGCGAGCCCGACGGTCAGGCGGCGACGCCTGGCCGCGGAACTGCGCCGGCTCCGCGGCGCAGGCACCACCGGCACCACAGTGGCGAAGGCCCTGGGATGGTCGCCGGCCAAGATCAGCAGATACGAGCTCGGCCAGGGCAGCTTCCCCCTGGAGGAGATAGAGAAGCTGCTCGACTACTACGGCGTCACCGAACCCCGGCGCGCCCAGTTGCTGGACCTAGCCGCCGAAGCGAACGAGCGCGCCTGGTGGAACGACTACGCCGGCGCACTGTCGCCGGAGTACATGGAGTTCATCGGGCTGGAGGCGGAGGCCGCCTCGGCGCTGGCGTGGCAGGTGACGGCGGTCCCTGGCCTCCTCCAGACCGAAAGCTACGCCCGTGCGATCCACACCGCCCACCAGCAGGTCGTCCGCACGCCCCCGGGAGTGTTCGAGCGCAGGGTAGCGGCCCGGATGATCCGGCAGCAGGTCTTGACCGAGCGCAATCCGCCGCTAGAACTGTCCGCGGTGATCGACGAGGCGGTGCTGCTGCGCAAGGTCGGCACTGGCGAAGTAATGTTCGAGCAGCTGCTTCAGCTCGCGGACGTGGCCCAACGGCCGAACATCGAGCTGCGTATCTTGCCTCTGGAGAGCGATACGTCACTAAAGGCGGATTCGTTTGTGATCTTCGGGTTCAGTCCCCAGCAAGAGACGAGAGATCTCGGCGATGTCGTGAGCGCGGAAGGTATCGAAGAACACCTATACATTGAAGGTGAAACGGATACCTATATTTTCCGGCTTTTCTTTCAGGAGTTCCATGCGATGTCGCTGCCTCCGGAGAAATCGCGCGACACGATCTTGGAAACCGCGCGCCGACTCTGGCAGCCGCGATAACATCCTGGCCGTGCGCGCTGTAGACGCCAGCGAGGACGCTGGCTCCCGGGTGTGGAGAAAAAGCTCGCGGTCATATGGCGGCGGTGAATGTATCGAGGTCGCGACGCCATATCCGGAGCGCGTTGCCGTCAGGGACAGCAAGGACCCGCGGGGCGCCGTCCTCAGTTTCCCGCCTGCCCAGTGGAGCGCCTTTGTCGCAGGCGTGCGGGGCGGTTCGATCGGTCTGTAGGCAGTGCCTGGCCCGGGAATCCGGGCGGGGGCTGCGGCGCTGATCCATGGCGTGAAGAAGATCGGGTTTCTTTCGTTTGGGCACTGGCGGGATGTGCCGGGGTCGCAGACGCGCAGCGCGGCCGACTCGCTGCTGCAGACCATCGAGCTGGCACAGGCCGCCGAGGACATCGGGGTCGACGGGGCGTTCGTCCGGGTGCATCACTTCGAGCGGCAGCTTGCCTCGCCGTTCCCGCTGCTGGCCGCGATCGGGGCGCGGACGCGCCGGATCGAGATCGGCACCGCGGTCATCGACATGCGATACGAGAATCCGCTCTATATGGCGGAGGAGGCCGCGGCGGCGGACCTCATCAGCGGCGGGCGGCTCCAGCTCGGTGTCAGCCGCGGCTCGCCGGAAATAGCGCTGCGAGGCGCTGAGGCGTTCGGCTACGTGGCTCCCGACGGGGAGACGGCCGCCGACAACGCCAGGCGCAAGACAGAGATCTTCCTGGCCGCCATCAACGGGGCGGCCGTCGCGCGGACCGACCCAGAGCGGACCGGCATCAGCGGCGGGCTCGCCGTCCAGCCGCAGTCACCTGGTCTCGCCGACCGGATCTGGTGGGGTTCTGGAACCCGGGCGACCGCGCAGTGGGCGGCGGCCAAGGGCATGAACCTGCAGAGCTCGACGCTGCTCTCCGAGGACACCGGCGTGCCGTTCGACCAGCTGCAGGCCGAGCAGATCAGGCTGTACCGCGAGGCCTGGGCGGAGCAGGGCTGGGACCGGGCGCCGCGGGTTTCCGTCTCGCGCAGCGTGCTGCCGATAACCGAGGACATCGACAGGCTCTACTTCGGCGACCGCGGGCAAGACGACCAGATCGGGCTGCTCGAAGGCGTGCGGTCCCGGTTCGGCAGGACGTACGCCGGGGAACCGGACCAGGTCGCCGCCGAGCTCGCCGCTGACGAGGCGGTGCGCGCCGCGGACACGGTGCTGTTCACGGTGCCGAACCAGCTCGGCGTCGAATACAACGCCAGGATGCTCGACACAATCGCCCGGCACATAGCACCGGCCATTGGCTGGCGTCCGGCGGGCGCGGCGACGGCAAGCTGACACCTCGCGGAAGACGGGCAAAACTGGCCCGACAGGCAGTGGATGTCCGCTAATTTTCGATGCATGTCCGCACCGACGGAGAGCACCCCGCAGCCGCATGTCCCGGTACCGCCGCATGTGCCGGTGCACTTGCCGCCGCCGCCGGGGACAGCGTTCGCGCTGGGCTGGCTGATGGCGGAATTGTTCGATGACCGCCGCAGGAGAACCCTCGACGTTCGCCAGCCGCCCTTCAGCCAGACGGTTCAGCTGCCCCTTGTCGCCGACCTCGACGAGGCGGACCTACTGAGGTTCCTGGTCACCGACCTGCATGATCTGCTCAGGCCGTACCAAAACGTGTCCGACGCCCGCGTGCAGGCCGAAGCCGCGAAAAGGCAGCCGGGCAGCGCGGGACCCTTCGACAAGGCTGCCTTCGACACGGAAGTAAACGCGCTGCACCTGGCGATCCTCGACCGTTTCGCGGATGACCAGCAGCAGCTCAATGCCTACCAGCTCGGCCTCGCGCTCAGCGACATGTGCTGGCTGCTAGGGCCCGATGACCTCGACTCGATGACCGGGATGTTCAGGCGCGACCAGGTCGCCGCCATGCAGACATGGCTCAATGGCTCCGGGACCGCGATCCCCCAGTCAACGGGGGCCATCGTCGGCGGATCGCTCGGGCACTGGGCCGACTGGATCGACATTAACGCCGCGACGCTGCGCGCGTCCGGCGCGGCCCAGGCGACCATGGTCATTACCGCACTGCGCGTGCAGGGGGCGGTCTGGCATTCGGTGCTCACGGCCGATCCCGACGTGAGCCTCAACCCGGAGCTGAGCGCCTGGGTCCAGGCGGGATCCGCCATGGCGCGGGCGGTGAAGCAGCTGGCCGGTGTCATCCTCCGCCGGTTCTGGCCCGTGGTCGTGATCGCACTGGCGGCCCTGGCGGGGCTGCTCTACCTGATAATCGCCAACCTCAGCGGCGCCGGCCAGGTATGGGCAAGCCTGCTGACGGTGACCGCGGTGGTCGGCGCCACCGGCGGCGGCGTCTTCGGGGGCGTTTCGCGGGCCCTGGGCGGGGTCGGCTTCGACATCTGGAACGCCGCCAGGCGCGAAGCCCAGATCTGGAGCATCACCTGGCTGCCGGCGATGCTGCAGGGCGCCAAGAAGCGCGCGCAGCTGGAAAGCCGCGGGGTGGGCGCGCCGAACATCAGGAAGAACCTCGACGGCTAACATCGCTTTCATGCCGGATATCGAACAGCCAACGGAGGACACCAACGCCGCCGTCTGGAAGACGGACGTCGGAGTCACCTATTGGAAATCGACGGAAGCCGACAGGGAACGCCGTCGGGCGGGGCACCGGGAGCTGATCGCGGAACTGCTGCCGTTCGGCACCGACGAGTCGTTCACGTTCACCGACCTCGGCGCCGGCACCGGCGCCGCATCCAAGACCGTCCTCGACCACTTCCCCCTGGCGCACGCCGTCCTGGCCGACTTCTCGCCGCAGATGATGGCCCAGGGCATGCTCGAGCTGGCCCCCTACCAGGGGCGTTACACGTATGTCGAGTTCGACCTGACACAGGCGGGCCGCTGGCCTTCAGGCATTCCGGCGCCGGTGGACGCGGTGATCAGCTCACTGGCTGTACATCACCTGAACGACGGCCGCAAGCAGACGCTCTTCGCCGAGATCCGGCGGCAGCTGGCGCCCGGTGGCTGGTTCCTCAACTACGATCCGGTCCAGCCCCCAGACGCGGTGGTGGAGGAGGCGTGGCTGCGGGCGGGCGACCGCCGGGACCCGTCGGCCGCGGACAAGCGCACGCACCGGACCGCCGAGGAGCAGTTCCGCTACGACAACCACGTGCGCTACATGATCCCGCTCGGCCAGCAGGTCAGCTACCTGCGCGAAGCGGGCTTCGAGGGCGTAGACGTGTACTGGAAGGAACTCGACTACGTCATCTACGGCGGGCGTCGGCCGCGATAGCCTGCACGCCTGCGATGAATAGCCGCACCCCGAACTCGTAATGCTGATCCGGGTCGTCGCACGCGGTCATCGGCACCGCGCACTCCACTAGCCGGGGGTATTTAGCGGGCGGCAGCGACGCGAGCGCGACCTGCTTCTTGCGCTGGGCCTCGACCCTCTCCTCCTCCGTCAGCCACGCGGCTCCCGGTTCGCTCCGCACGAGCATGATGCCGGTCCATAGCGCGGACCGGGCTATCGCGCTTGCGGTATCCGGGTCGAATCCGGCGCCGCGCAACAGCTCCAGTGTGACCTCGGCGGCGTGGGCCCATGCCTCGCCAGCGAAGGCCGATACTTCGCCCTGCTTCTCGCTGTGCAGCAGTAGCTCGGAACCGCCCGGGTGCGCACGCAGCACCTGCAGCAACGACTCGAGTATGCGGCGCAGTTGCGTCGGCCACGGCGCCGCGCTGTCGACAGTCAAGTCGATCTCGCCCCAAAGGCGCTCGGTGAGCCCATCGAGCAGCTCGTCCTTGCTGCGGAAATGCCAGTAGAGCGCCATCGGCGTGACGCCGAGGTCGGTGGCGAGCTTGCGGATCGTCAGCGCCTCGAGGCCGTCGGCGTCCG
>Ga0335075_10002662_pt1 | contig 28567 bp, 19 predicted proteins | sample Lox_Sample_24_FD_206723 | JGI IMG/M metagenome (GOLD analysis project Ga0335075, IMG submission 206723) | Soil microbial communities from Loxahatchee National Wildlife Refuge, Florida, United States - Lox_Sample_2.4 | ecosystem: Environmental > Terrestrial > Soil > Wetlands | place: USA...
CCCGAATGTACATCGCCTCCGCCTCCGCCAGCTTGCCTTGGACGGCGTAGAGCAAGCCCAGGTTGTTGACCGTTGAGAGTGTCGATGTGTGCTTCGGTCCAAGTGCCTTCTCGTAGCCTTGCAGCGCCCGAATGTACATCGCCTCCGCCTCCGCCAGCTTGCCTTGGTCGGCGTAGAGGACGCCTAGGTTGTTGACCGTCTGCAGTGTCGATGTGTGCTTCGGTCCAAGTGCCTCCTCGTAGCCTTGCAGCGCCCGAATGTACATCTTCTCTGCCTCGGCCAGCTTGCCTTGGTCGGCGTAGAGACGGCCTAGGTTGTTGACCGTATCGAGTGTCGATGTGTGGTCCGGTCCAAGTGCCTCCTCGTAGCCTTGCAGCGCCCGAACATACATCGCTTCTGCCTCGGCCAGCTTGTCCTGGTCCCTGAAGAGGGCGCCCAAACTATGCAAAGCCCATTCTATTCCTTGAATTTCCAGCTTACCATCCATCACCCAGTGCTTATGTTTTAAGGCGTGTTTGAGAAGCCGCCGCTGCATGAGCCACCAATTCACTCCATCATTGCTGGGAATTTCCGAAGCTACACATGTCAAGGCTAGTCTTGCCATATCTTGATCCCACTCCTCATTCAGCACAAAGGAAGCCCACGAGTATACAGGGCTAGGCATGCTATAGCCCCCAGAGCTCAATTGATCAATGCTAGACGACTCTGAATCGATCAGTCCATATCTGCATAGCACTCTGATAGCAGCGTTAAAGTTCAGCTCGCTCTTACCAAGCGTCTGCAAATATTCATCATCTGCGGAGCTCCCGTGTCGGAGAAGTTCGAACCAAATGTCCCGCCTATGAAAATATGCCCACAGCTTCAACAATCTGGGTGCTGGGGCATTTTCCTGTTCGATCCGATGAAGAGATAGTTGCCATGTCGTGTGTAGCGAGCGGTTTTCATACGATTCTAATTCAGGGCTCGTCTGCTGGAGTTTTAGCCACGACACCTTGTAGAGGCGAAGATAGTCCGAGAAACTCGTCCCCACTTGTTCTAGATATGCACCGGCTGTGGCAAGCGCAAGAGGGAGGCCGTCCAGTTCCCTGACAAGCGCTATAGCATCGGGATCTATCTTGTTAGTGACTTTGAAGCTGAACGGGCACACAGCGGAAGACGCACCATTCTGAATATCATTCCGCCCAGATGTGTTCGACAGAATCTCAAGACCTTCCCTAACATCCAGCAATTTCCGAACATGAATTCGTTCACCCTGCCTGACTTGCGACGACCGTGTCGTGATGATGATCGAGCCGTGATCAGACCGAGGGAGGAATTGACGTATGTCGACTGCCGAGTTGTCGGGATTGCCAGGTGTCTTAGGATTGTCGAAGTTATCGTAGATCATTAGCCACCTTGTGTTCTGGGGGAAGTCAAGCCAGCCCTTGACTACACTGACAACTTGATCGAGGTCTTTATCTTGGTCTACGCTTGATAGCACACTGGTGGAAGGATGATGTCTCAGCACCTGCTGAGCGACGTCCCGAAAGCTCAGCTTGAGTGAGTCCTCGTCATTCGCGTTCAGCCAGAAGATCGCCGTATATTTCTCCTTGTGTCGTCTGGCATATGTGTTCGCTAGCTGAGTCTTTCCTATACCCCCAAGACCATGCAGGATGACACAGGATCGACTACTATGATCTTGAAGCAGCTCGTGCATCTTCGATAGCTCCTTCTCTCTAGCAACAAACTGTACAGCTTCAGGAAATGACGCGAGGTTGAGCCCAACGGCAAATTGTTCGAAATCGACCCCTGCACTGGTTAGTTTCGTTGCTTCAGTTAGCACATCTATATAAATAACGTACCCTTGTACAGCCTGTGGATCTCTTCCTCCAGTCGCCTAAATGCCTGATCCTTTCCCTCCCCGTAATTTAGCACTATGGACACATCGAAGATCCCGATTAAGCAGTACGCTCCATCCTCTTCAATCGTAGTATTGCGTCCTTTTGCCCAGGATCTCCGCTCTTTGATGCTGAAATTCGATAATGCATTGCCTTGGAGAGCATTCTTCGCGATGCCCGTAATCTCATATATTATAGACTCAAGCGATAGTTTGTTCCCAAGTCGCTCACCTTCCAAGCTGAAGAAGTCAACCAGCCCTGGTGCGATGAGCTCTTGAAGCGTCCAGCCTCGAGTGAACCATCGACTCCTCTTGAAGGCCTTTTCCCATACCCTCGAGTTGTCCGCTTCAGTGTCGGATTTGGAGACATCCGAAAGGTAGACGTAGCAGCGCGCAGCGTTCTGATACCACCGAAACATGGAATTGATCGCCGCGCCCAACTCGACCGCATTCTCCTTATCGATGCAGCAGGTGTCTACCCAGAAGTATTGCAGTCCATCAGCGGCAGCCTGCTTCGCGCAGAACTCTATCTTCTTCCACCCAGCCTTGCTCACAACCTTAGTCATGTCCGCGCCAGCTTCCATGTCCTGAAAGATGACCTCCTCCTTTCCCCAGGTGTGAGAGAGTATTGCATAGGCAGGGACATCGCCGCTGGTAAGTTCGCGAAAGACGATCTCGCCGTTGGGCTTGCGCTTAAGCAGGCGCATCCAGACGTGCTGAGATACACCGGCCTCCTCCTCGCGAAGAATGTGGTTATGGTCAACATCGCTAAGGGATGTTTCATCGCTAATTGATTGGGGCGGACTTTGGAATGCCTGGTGGTCAGCATTCGATGCTTTGGCAGACGGAGGCTGACTGTCAAATTGGAGAGACTCAGAGACTTCAGAGTCTTGGGAACCAAGTCCCTGTGCACGAACAGATTGACTCTCATCGGCGTTCACATCATCCTTGCCATGCGCCGACTCGTCTCGAGGCACCGCAAATGTCGCGAATGTCAGCATATGAGAGGCAAGATGATTCTCGAACCCCTTTGAGAAGGGACCTTCAAGAAGACAGAACGGGCAAGTGGTTCTCGTCTCGGCAACGCTGGATTCAGAAATATCAATCAAGCTCTGAATCTGCGTCTCTGTAATGTTGCTTCCATGCTCAGATCGCAGGTGATATCGCAACTCAGCCTTGGACTGAAACTTGGGCTCATTGTGCTCGAAGCATTGCCATACGCGCCGGTGGCTGAGCCGTTCGTGCTCGAGCCATGCTGTGTAGCTGCTGAAGATGCGGTCTCCATCCTCGCATCTCTCGTATGTACAGATATACGGCTGGAGGTCGTGAAGTATATGGGACCTCCACGCACGGCCTTCGCCATGGCGAGCAGGGCAGACAAGCCCGCAGTACGAACACAAGAACTCGGATCGTTCGGATGCTGTGGGTGGTGGCGCTGGGAGGTCAACACCGTCGCCGTAAAGACCAAGCAATGTCGGAGCGTACGAGATAATGGATTGGGTCTCTAGCATGTTTTCAAGGTGGTTTTCGAATCTGGTAGCTTCGGTTTCCGAAAGCATGGTTTTTTCGGCAAGGCTTGGGGTGGTGAAATGGCCTTCCTTGCTGGGTTTCTTAGCAATAGTCCTTGTTTCAACCTTCGCCACTTGGGGTTTCGGCACCATCCGCGGCTTCATGGCATCTTTGGCCTCGCTGGGCATTTCGTTCAGCTTCTGCGCATGGCGTTGCCAGTATCGCAGAGCCTTTCGGCGCTTGTTCATTGTGGTGACGAGACGGTCAGTGAGGTATCGATCGCTATTGGTAACCTGGGTAGACTCCACAGGCTTTTTCTTCATCTGCCAAATAGCATCTTTACGAAGTTGGAGTAGCGACTCTTCTACGTGGCGCTTGTCGAACTCCTTGTAGGCGGCGAATTTATCGATGCCGGTGTCAGGATCAACCTCGCTATAGAGTTGTGGTCTCAAAGTTGAGGAAGCTCGAGTGGATTGGTTCCGGATCCTGAATGAGAGCTTGTACAAGTCCCTAAGTATCTCTTTGATCGTCCTCATGTGCAGAACGAGCTCCACGGGAAGCAGAGGCCCTTCCCCATCGTCGCTCTCTTCCGATGATGACTCGCTGCTCGAATATGCGTACGCTGGCTGTTTTTCCAGAGGCAGCCTTGCTCCAGACACGACCTCCATGCTGTTTTCGAGAGTCCGATAAAGACTGGCCAAGTGCTTCGACACATTGGTGCGCACCACCGAAGACTCGCGCAGCCTCGAGTCAAGCGAACTCTTGCCTCTCTGCAGCGCGCCCAGAGTTCCACACCAGATCTTGAATCTACCAAACTGCCATTGAAGTTCGTCTGGCGGCATGGACTCCGAGATTTCTGCTCCAGCCTTCTTCAGCGCGGCCGTTAGCTCCTCGAAGCTGCCCAGACAAGCTTGCGCGAACTCCTTTACAGACTCCATGTGTTCCTGCATTCATTTCGCGCGCGAAGGAAGCAAAGCGATGCCGAAGGAGATGATAAACTTGTGATATCGCTGGCAGCCATGACGGCGGTCCTTGTCAAGATGTCTTGCACTGGTTAAGCGAATCACGCGGTTAGCATTACTTTTTTCGGGCGCATCTTGCAGGGGTTTGCTGGTCGACCGCCAACAATTCCCATGAGGCTGAGAAAAGCTTCCGACCGCAATGTTCTAACTCATCTGTCTAGTTTTGATGCCGAAAGATGTCTGGCATCGAGATTGCCGGCCTCTTGCTCGGCGCCATCCCACTAGTGATCTCGGCATTAGAGCACTACGATGATATTATCGATCCAACGAGAGCCTTTGTCAAATTCCAAGGGGAACTCGACCGCGCTATTCGAGAGCTTCGAAACCAGCATACTCTTTTCGAGCAGTCCATAGAGATGCTGCTGCGACCGATTACAACGGATCGGGAACTCAGTGAGATGATTGATAATACGAAGAGCAAGTTGTGGCACGACTCAGGTATCGAGGAGGAAATACGAAGGAATTTGGGCAATGCCTATCCATCGTACATGAGGACGGTCAACGACATTCAGAACATAATGATCAAGATTGCGGGTAAGCTGGACAATCTCGACGGCGTGGCAAATTTAAATCGAGATGGTCTGGAAGCTATAATAAGCCAACATGCAGCAGCAAAGGTGGACGGAAAACTTCAAAGATTCGAAATCTCAAGGCGGGTGAAGTTCACAATGAAGAGGAAGAAAATAAAGGAGTCGCTAGAGGAGCTGCGATCGCGCATCGAGACGCTCGACAAGTTTCAAGTCAAGGCCGAAAAGATAGCTACATTCGATGAACCATACTGGTCAAATAGCCGAATAAGCTTCGCGCTACCTATAGATACCATCAGATCGAACGCGAAGAGGCTACACGACGTACTTGCCAAAACATGGTGTTCCAATCATTCGTCACATTTAGCTGGGTTGCTGCTCGAGCAGCGACTCGTCAAAAGCCCAAAGAGAAGAGGGGCTGACTGGCAACGGAAACGTCATACGGTAGACCGTCGCGACACGAGCTGCTTTGGCCTGTTTTTATTGCAGCCACCGACCTCGATGGCGAAGAAATGGCTGGATGTGGAAATTCGTTTGGTAGAGTCCTCGGTTTCTCGGGAGCAAAGCGAGTACGCATTCCAGGGCCAGAACAACATAATTCATCTGACAGATGGCAGCTCTATCGTGCAAATTAAAATATCGGCGCCTCCAGTTTCATCCCTCGTGGCCGCCGGTGCGCCTCTTCCGTACCATAATCCAACCCAGCTTCAAATAGTCACGGATCTCTGCTCCATACTCCAAAACCCATGTCATCCCTGCATCGGATTCTGTCTCGATAGCGAGGGCCACCTTAGAGGTACGTACGATGGTCAACGTAGTGTTCCACGCGTGGATGTAGGAGTTAGCCTCAATGAAATTCTCATGGAGAAACCTGACACCCTCAGTCCGCAAGAACGATACGATCTATCCATCACGCTCACATCGTCCTTACTGCAGCTTAGCCATACCCCTTGGCTTCCGGAAACTTGGAATAAAGCCGATATCATTTTTTTCAGAGCTAAGGATGCAACTGCACTGACTAGGATTACGGTCGACGTGAGGCATCCGTACCTAACTCGAGAACATAAGCGAACGACCACGACTGTGCGCCAAAGCAGCGGAGAGCTCAACGATTCCTCGAAGGTCGTAGCTCTCGGTATTATGCTTCTCGAAATCTGCTACGGACTTCCAATCGAGAAACTTCTCAGGCCCGAAGACCTTGGCCCAAACAACTGTGTCACTGAGATATCACATCTACAAGCAGCACGGCGTTGGTTGATGGGGAAGGAAGGCAACGGAGAGTTTTCCTTTGCGTTCGTTAAAGCCATATCATATTGCCTCCAGTGCTTTATGAATCCTATGGCAAACCTGTCAGACCAAGCATTTTCCACAACCATTAAAGAGCACGTCTTGGCACCTTTAGAGGAGGAGATGGACATGCTCCTTTTCGGACCAATGGCTAGGTAGCGATGTCTTGGGATAGCAATTATGTAAGCGGAAGTGTGACGTCAAGGCGAGCAAACAGAGGTGGCTTGGCGCAGTTCTGCTTTGCCCTAATACAGCATAGCGTAGAGGACACTTTAAGAGTGCCACCTGGCGTCCATCAGACGCCACCCTTTCCCGTTCGGTGAAACTTGTTCATGCCAGCCACACAAGACTCGTTGTCTTCAAATGGCTGGTGCAGCTCTCATCTGATATTGCGCTTTCGCCATCAGGGCTCTGAAACTCGAATATTTGGCAATGTCGACGATGCAGCAGTTGGTGGAATCTTAGGCATCAAATTTTGCGATGAGCAGACCGACGACGACAGCGACCAAGACGTTCAAATTTCGCTCGCTGAGGTGTGGGTCCTACGGACAGAGGTCGGAGAGTCATGGGACATCACATATGGAACGACAAACCGACGAGGCAGAGCATAAGGATGTGATATTGTAAAATTCGTCTCGTATCACCGTGCATCTCTGGACCTAGGGAGCACGTTGTATGGGATTGCCTTACTGTAGATCAGTTAGGTTAATTGACTCCTGATGAATTTCACGTTCTCCTGGGCGACGAGATGCTTGTTAATACTTGCAATATCATTAGCCAGCTAAGTGACACGTTTAGCAGCCACATATAATTTTACCGAGATTACTATAACCACACCGCCGCTGATCAAGATCCTTGATCGCTTGATTGGAGGAGGTATCAGCCTATGTGGCGACGTTGTGTGAAATAGCGCGCTCTGGCCGCCACAACACTGAGAATAACTTTTTAGTATCGTGATGAAACTCGGAAATCCATATCTAATCGTTCTATAAGTTTCAAAGGCGAAAAGAGCTTGATGGTGGTGTCGCGGGCCGAGGGGTCCTATTACACTATAATAAAAGCCTCTCTATTATTCAAGTGGGCGGCGACGACGCGGTAATAATTTTCGGAATTAATAGGTCAGGAGTGTTCGGGAGAGGTATGTAATACAACTGAAATAAAAAATAAATAGAGCTTTTAATGCATTCACAGATTTAAAGTCGATTGAAGTCGAAGTACCTACGTTTTGTCTCGTTACAGGGTGCGTCTCGGCACGCAGGGATAGACGTTAACTTGCCGCTTCAAAGGAATGCCTAAGGCCATAAAGTTGGGTATCTATTCGCCTCGCAGGGATTATTGTCGGTTAACTCCACAACGAGCGTGGAGTTAATTTTTCGCATGTGATCTGCCGGCATACTGTATGAGTACTAGTAGAAAGTGCCAAATGCCTGAGGTTTAAACATCCGCCAAAATACATCACTGGTAGAGAGTGGCAGATACCGGGATTGTACCTCTGCCAACAGATGTCTCCTGGTAGAGAGTGGCAGATAGCCTAAGGATTGGACATCTGCCAACAGATTTCTGCTAGTAGACCTCAACTGTCTCTTAACATTTCACTCCAATTCTACCATTACCCTTTGTCACAGTGAGTTGCTTATAGCAAGTTCGGCGAGTCTGGAACTTGAGGTAAGTATAGAATAGACTAGTCCAGTATGAACTGGTGCAATTTGTAGTAGTGTTATGTAATTTAAGAACCCGAGGAGAGCCCTAAGGACCAGTACAGTATGTACGTGCCGAGTCTAGTTTGCGGAGGTGCTCTCCTTTGCTAGATGAGGTGCATTGTGCTTTCCATGGTTCCTGTGCACCATTACTGTTGTGTGTTTTTTCTGGAGGAATAAGGGTGTAGGTACCTACACCTTAAAAGTCATTACTGTTATTATTGTTCATATGTTGTCAATCCCGAGATGCAATCAGGACAAATCAATATTCAGGCCGCCGGGCTTAGATGACGAGAAGTGTTGCGTCTGGCTTATCTTACACTTTGAATACGAAGCATGCATGGGACAGCTATCAGGGTTCCTTGGATTTTAGAGAGCTTTATGCAAAGTTTCGCACAGACCGCTTGCTGTTAGCCATATCCTAATGCTGCGAAGTCTATTATTACGACACACAAAATGAAATCTCTTTCACAAGCTACAGATGAGCCTCGGGGAATTTTAACACTCCCCTCTCTTCTTCTACCGGCTTTTTGGCAGTATACAACAACAGGCGGGCCACAACCCTAACGTGGCTTCGGCAAATCGCCATCCTGGCTCATATTTGCTGTTGATATGCGGAGATGGGGTAAAGTCCCCGGATTTAGTCGTGTACCTGACATGCCGCCCGTTTATGTGCAGGGATGGCCTCCGAAAAAGATTTTTGTTCAAATTGTGTTTACTTGTCCTTACTAATCCAAATCATGGAGCAAACCAGCGGGCACGTTGCGGCAGGCTTAATTCGCCTGGCATGATGGCCAAGCCTCCTCCACAGCCTCTGTTCATGACTCGACCCGAACAGCCTCAGAACTAATGACACTTGTTCAAATGGCCCAGGGCATGGGAGATGATGCACCAGCACATGAAGAAACGGAAATGCGAACACATTTAGATGGAGCCCGCAGAAAACAAAAACTTCCGGATGCTTCTCGCTTTCCTATTTCGTCCATTACCATGTCCTCATCCAGTAACCCCACTCGGTTTCATGTGAATACCCCGCGAACCACTTTCTCGATGGTAACTATTCCTGTACGAACTGAACGGGCCGAAGACCTGGATGGAAAATATATAAAGTCCCATTCCAACCCACTGGCGAGCAGAAACCAAGAACAGACGCACCAGCTCCAAGACCTGTCTCCACAAGTCCAAAATCAGCCATCATGTTCGTTTACGCCGTCCTCCTTGCAGCCTTCTCCTCCCTCCTGTGGGCTCAGAACTTCACTGGCCTCCCACCTTGCGCCGTACGTCTGCTCCAATAACCCCGTATCTCATATAACCCAAGACTAACAAACCGGATCTCCAGGTCACCTGCTTCGAAGACAATTTCAACAACACCAGCTGTGCCGTGACAAACACCACCTGTCTCTGCGATGACCAGACCTTTTACTCCGATGTGCAAACCTGCGTCCTAGGCAGCTGCAACACAACTGACATCATTAGTACGTCCAGCGGAGTTCCACCTCTTTAGCTTACCAATATCCTGGAATCCATTCAGATTGCTTTGCGCAGAAAAAGAAGCTAACCATCCACTCCCATAGCGACCCTAAATGTGGTCGATGCCGACTGCGCTGCCGCTGGAGCCTAAGAACAATCCGTCGCTGATTAAATTGAGGAGCTGTGGTCGAGGAGAGGATCACCAGGTTTTGGAAGATCTGGATAGAAACGAGTCGAGGGGATGACGAGAAGAGACGAGGTTACTGCACTTTTGTACATTAGGGGCAGCCAAATGACAACTCCAAACCCGCTTTACTATCCCTTGTGCATGCATAGTGAAATGAAGTAGATCTCAGGCATTCCATACATGCAAATGGTAGCAGTAAGTGATCTGTTAGATCAGATGAGAAGGTCGATTTCATAACCCCTTTTACACAAGTTCCACATATACCAACCAAATACCCGGGGACCGATAGAACAGTAAATAACTGACTGAGCGGACTTCCTATCAACGTATACAAACGCTTCGTCATATATATCTAAAATCAAAAAAAAAAAAAAAACGCCCTAGCTATGCTATGGCAGCACAAACCCAAGCAGCCCTGTCCCGCTTCGCATCCAAATATCAAAAGCACCAAGGGTATGAAGCACTACCATAGCGCGTCCCTTCCGCAACTTGGACCAGAAACGCCAAGCCAAGTAGGTGAAAACGCCCTAACCCACCACCTCATAATGCATATCTTCTCATCATCCCGCCGGTCCGTTAGGACATCTCCATTCCTTCGTCCTCGTCGACTTCAGAGTCATTGTGCTGCTGGGTCTGATTGCTGCTGACGCTCGCTTTGCGCGCCATGCCGCCGACTCCGAATCGGCCGCCGCCAAGACCACCTACAACTTCTAGTTCTTCTCCGCCTACTACTCTGCCCTCCATGTCGATCTCCTGGGATAGCTCGACGAGGGCTTGGCGTGGGAGCTTCAGGAATCCCTGGGTGCGGACCACGCGGCCCCAGTGCATCAAGCAGAAGCTGGCAGCGCGTTTTCTGAGCCAGTCTTCGTTTGCGATGCCGGCGCAGTGCCATATGATGCAGGCGTGGTCGACGTCGAGCTCCTTTGCGAGGCGGTTGACGCAGAGGAGTCGTAGGTGTGGTATATTGTAAATGTTTGATAGGACTAGTAGCCCAGCAACATCATTGAGTTCGGCACAATCCTCCGGGTGAATGCTGTCGGTGTAAAGGTAGTAAAGAAATGCTTTAACCACAGTATATGGCTCGGGAATATGCATCTTCTTAGTGTGGAATTCAGCCATTTGTGAGTTGTATAGACGAGCAAAGTGAGGCCATCGGGCTTGAAGAATGAGCTTGTGAACATGTATGGGAGGTGATGTTGAAGCATCTGCAGGAAGCCATGTCTGTTCTGGTTGTGGGTCATAGCGCATTATGCTAGAGCTCATCAAGTTGTCCTCCTCCCAGTCATCGCCATCACGCAGTGCAGTGATAGTAAAGTCGGTGCCACTGCCTTTCTCAGGCGGTACGTCAAAGAGTTTAGCTAAGTCCGCACCTAGTCCTTTGGATGGTTGGGGAGTTAAACGGTGGTCCGAAGTAGTGGAAGACAATCGAGATACCTCACTGCGGGAATCTGGGGTTAAGTTGTTGCCAAGAAGACCGTATCTTCGTAGATCGATCTCCATAATATCGCTGAGATATTCTTCAAATCCATTGGGTCCAAGATCTGTTGCTGTTGGATCGGTGGGGCATCCCAACAGCCAGGCTTTGGTTCCATCCTCGTTCATTGTGCAATAATGCCATCGATAACCGGGCCTGAAAATATCTCGACCCTCAGCAAGCTTCTGCCATCGCAGTGTATCTAAATCTAGAGAAGACAGCGAACAATCCTGGGGGGTAATTGTAGATGCTGGAGTGACAAAATCGAGCAGAGTTCCTGACGTGTAAACGTGAAAGTGCATGCCAGAGCCTTGGGCAGGAATATTCGGGCCTGAAACAAATTTCAGGCTGGAGATAGCACCAGGCGCTACAGGCGGGTTTGAAGTCAAGAGAAACGAGGGTGGGTTGACTTGAGCGCTGCTGGAATTTGCAGCATAACCGGTGCTGCCAACTGCAGGCGGAGGAGCTATCGCATAGGTTTGGCGCGAAGTTGTGCCACTTGCGCGGCTTGATGTAATTCGACGGTCCAAGGTGCCGAAAACGGGCGGCGAGTCGAACGCGGGACTACCCTTGAGGTCCAGCCAGTATATGTCTCCAACTTTTTCAGCATCCTCACTGAGACCTCCAAAGACCCACATTCTATCGCCCCAAATAAACGCTTGATGATCGAATCGCCCAACAAAACGCCAAGCACGAGACCATGTAAATGTTTTCAGATCAAGATAGCAGATATCATCCAAGACATAGTTGTTATGGCCAGTTATGCCTCCAATAATGAACAGCTTGTCATCGTGCAACACAGCTGCGTGCCTCGCTCTTCCTTTAGGAATTGGGCCATTTACTGCCGGCTGGGTCCAATGTGCCGTGTTCAGATCGAATATGATGAGGTCGGAGAGATAGGTTCGATGTTCGTTCTCACCGCCAAAGATCAGGAGCTTGTCTCCCTGGAAAAGGGTTGCGGTATGGCCTGAAGCCTCGTTAGTAGATCGATGAATTGTAGGGATGAAAGCTACATACCCATACGAACACCAGGAATATCCCCATAGTTGTCCACTAAAATTGAGAGTGTCAGTCGAAGCCTCTAGAGGCTGAAGAGTGGTGAGGTTGGGAGTGAGCAAGTGGGCAGGTCTTTCTTGATCAACGTACCGAGGCTCCATTGATGGCTGATCATGTCCAATTTGAGAACATGGTTGTAGACCTCATCTGTATAGGCATCGAAACCACCGAATGCATAGATCACGTTATTACCACAATATGTGACCGTCGCGTTCACCAAGCATGCCGGTCTTTGCCCTAGGGTCCGCGTCACCTTCGGTCTGTAGCCATCGCTGTTCTGCCGGCCTTTTATTGGAGAATTAGGCATTAGAAAGGTATGGGTCGAGGATGTTGCAGAGCTGAGAGTGAGTGCAGCCGCTGAACTGAGGTGGCTAGGACCCGAAAGTGCATACGACTGCGTCGCATTACCTCCTGCCAGTGTTGAAGGGTCAGCCATGATGCTGAATGGCTTCAGAGGTGCATTGAGTCTCTTGCAGCAACAAAAATGTGCTGAAAGTTGAATACGACTCCCATATGAAGACAAAGAATGATCATCAAAAAGTTACTCCTGTCTTTGTTCGAGCAATGAAATCATCGCTTAGAAATACCCCTGCTTAATCTCCGGAAAGATTTAGCGGGATGCTAGCGCCCAAGCACGTGAATCTCTGTAATCACGTGAGTTGTCCAACCGAGCTCGACTTCAATGCAACAGAGATGTCTATATGGCAAAGTTGATGATGATTGCGCACTTGAAATCCGATTACGGTCATTTATTTAATGCATTGCATGAGAAGAGCTGTAGGAATGCTGCAATTAGGGGTTTGCAACTGCAATTGAAGGATGCGTACCACAAGGTCGACGAAACGTAAAGGGACAGATGACATCAGAGACCATCGGAGCAAACCACACACGGTCAGAACTTTGACACCAAAACATTAAAGCTGCGATGAGCTGACCATGATCGTAGAAAGCTAGGAGAAGAGAGACGAAGAAGAAGACTTCTGTCACTGCTCCAAGTGCTTTGGCTAAGACGGGACTACAGTCTGGCCGGGAGGAGACCAAGAAGTCACTAGATCTCGAAGACCAATATCGGTATCAACCGTTAATCTCTCAAAGAAATGAGATCCGTCTTCTGCGAATCTTGCCCCCCCGGAAATTTGACGGCCTCAACTGTGGAATTGAGTGCAACCTATTCCACGTCTCCTTGGATGATTCACCAGATTATGATGCTCTATCGTATGCTTGGGGCGACAGGCTTGACCTGCAATCGATCTTACTCGAAGGTCATCCATTTAATATCACAGCCAATCTATATGGTGCATTGTCACGTTTACAAAAGTTTTCCATGACAAGGCCAATATGGATCGATGCTATATGCATCGATCAAGACAATTTTCAAGAACGCAGCGAACAAGTTATAAAGATGGGAGATATCTTCAAGCAAGCCTCCAAAGTGATTACCTGGCTTGGAGATGCCGATAGCGAAAGCGAGCTTGCATTTTCCTTGTTACGGGATCTAAAAGCCTGCTTGCACGACAGGAACAGCTGTAGAAAGATTCTCAAAGATAAGAAGAACCTTCAAAGCCTTCATGGACTCTATAGTCTGTTCTATAGAGACTATTGGTGGCGAGTATGGGTGATCCAAGAAGTCACTTTAGCTAAGACGATCACGATATTCTGCGGCGGCGATTTATTCCCATGGTCGGATCTAGTGGCAATTCAAGAGACGCTAGCTACGCACCATTTACAGGACATAGATATCATAGCCCATGGAATACCCGAATTGAGCGTTCTGCGGGTGTCTATAGAGTCGCGAGGTCCGAGAGCCATGTTCCTATCTATGGGGTATGGAACGTCCGATCTTGCTCAAACACTCTTAAAACACCGCTTCAAAGAATCATCGGATCCGAAAGATATGATATATAGCCTGATTGGTCTATCGTCTGCTCATCGTGATCCCCGATTTGTCGTGGACTATTCGAAGTCGGTTTGCCAAGTGTATACAGATGTTGTGGAGTACGTGGTGGCTACCACAAAGAAACTTGACATTATTTGCGCTATGCCTCGTGGATTAAATCCCTACAAACTTCCTTCCTGGGTGCCGGACTGGTCTTTCCATGGTTTCGGATCAAGTCTTCTTGAACACTCTTCCAAACACCAATTTAGCGCAGCGGGCACAAGCGAAGCCGAAGCAAATGTCTCCAGTGACAAAGCCATCTTACATGCGAGGGGTTTTTCTATTGGAAGCATCACTATCATTGGAGTGGCATGTGGAATGGAGGACTTAGAGGATGAATCACATGCTGTGATCGCATTACATGAGTGGCTGAAGCTGGTCACAGGGACGACTGGCGAATATATTGCACTTTGGGAGGGCTTTTGCAGAAATATCATGAAAGAAAAATGCAAACCCGAAGAACTAAAAGAGTGGACCACGAAGTCTGACTTTCTTCCATGGATTTTGGGGACATTCGTCAGGGCCATGGTGGTTGCCCGGCCCGATATCCGCCTTGACGACCATCTCACATATTATAAAGACTACCGCGCTGATTGGCGATCTCTAGAGGAAGACCAAGTATTAGGCATGATTCTGTTGAAAGGGGTTACTGAAATGATGTTTGGCCGGCGGATTTTCATATCCGATTCCAAGCTTCTCGGTCTTGGACCAGAATCAATTGTGGAAGGGGACGCCATAGCTATTCTTCTTGGCTGCCAGCTTCCTATGATTTTAAGACCTAAAAGCGACCAATATACTTATATTGGTGAAGTTTTTGTGGACGGTTATATGCATGGAAGCGCTATTACCGAATTGACTGATGGATACCATGAGCTAAAAGATTTTGCGATTCGATAATCAACAAAGGGAAGGGGACGTATCAATGTATACCATGGATCAATTAGTAAGATGTTAACAGACTCATTCTTTGAGTCTCATCGCTATCCAAAGAGAATCCAATTTCCTAGTACGAAGGCTTGTCACAGTTGAGGGAAATGAGTGATTTACTCGCCCGATCATAATGAACGATGTCTGAGAGTAGTGGAAGTGAACCTGAACTCTTGTACTCTACTCGTGCTCTTTATCATAATATCCAATTATTTACACGTTCACCATTATCTTTTCGCAGTCGCAATGTGAAGCTGACGTTATTTCGGCTCGTTAAGGGTGGTTGTCCTGCCGACAAGATTTGTTTTGTCATTGGCGAGCACCCATAAAATCGCCGCAACAATTGCTCGCTCTCTTCTTCCTCTACTTCACAAGTGCCTCTACAAACCCGCTCATCTTCACCTCTCTATCTACCACTCATCCTCAACCTTCTTCGAGAATACTTCAAGTCCATTAGATCAGTATCGCTGCATAGCCATCTGATCGACCCACCGACTTATCTTCAAGAAGGCCCTTCGATTATCGAACAAAAACGACAAATACTAACCACTACCAGGAACCATTAGGTTGAGTCTCTTGGGAGCTCGTTCGAATATCGAAGCTCTTTATCATCGATCGATACATTAAGTTGTCTTTCGACCGAGATCATTCGACTGCACATAATGGCAACCGCCGTGTGCACGCCTATCAAATCTCACGCTGGCATGTTCTCTTCGAGGACAGCTGGCGGAAGAATGCCCCTCACACCGTCTCCTCGAGCACGTACAATGACTCTCGCGGTCAATAACTCTTCGCCTTTCACACCGGAAAGACCTACCTCCGAACACGAGAGCGTTCGTGCGTCTACCAAGTCAACGTACGGGGGCAACCTCTCTTCACACTTCTCAAAATCCAGTTCGAGAACAACTCACCGAGACTCGCCAAAGTCAAACATTGCTCGAACAACGCAAACGCCTCGTCGTGCTCTGGAGCTTGGCGTCTCAGATTTTACTCTTACTGGCACTGGCTGCACAAAGACACCTACAAGTGGCAAAGCAAGAAAAGGTCCTCTTCGACAAAAGTCAACTAAGACTACACTTTCATTTGCTGGCGATAGATTTATCCCTAACCGTGCGGCAAGTTCAGCTATTGCAACTGTTGGATCCGGCAAGCTCGATTTAGGCGAGAAACAACGACCAAAAACCAGTGGCGGGGAAGGCTCCTCCGTATTAGCTGCTGGTGCACATGCATTTGATGTCGGGGGAAGAAGCTCAACAGATGATGCTGTGGCTGCCCTTGAAGGACTAAGCATTGGTGATGATGGAGAATCTACAACATACTCGCGACCATCACCAAACACTGTTGCATACCAAGACTCCTTGGCCTCTGCTTGTGGTGTGTCTATTGGAACTCGGATTCTTGCCTTCAAACCAGCTCCTCCCGAGTCTTCGAAGCCTCTCGACCTTCGCTCACAATACAATCGTCCTCTCAAGCCTGCCAACGCTGCATCCGCCCAGTTTAGACGCCGTGTCGCAACAGCACCAGAGCGCGTCCTTGATGCTCCAGGTCTTGTGGATGATTACTATCTTAACCTTCTCGATTGGAGCTCCGGGAATCAAGTTGCTATTGGCCTTGAGCGTAACGTATATGTCTGGTCTGCAGAAGCTGGTACGGTTAGCTGCCTCCTCGAAACTAGTCCAGACACATATGTAAGCAGTGTCAAGTGGTCCGGGGATGGTGCTTATGTTGGTGTTGGCCTCGGCACCGGCGAAGTCCAGATCTGGGATGTTGAGGAAGGCACTAAAATCAGAAGCATGCATGGTCATGACTCTCGCGTGGGAGTTATGGGATGGAACAAACACACCCTTTCCACTGGCGCCCGGAGCGGTCTAGTCTTCAATCATGATGTCCGTATTGCCCAGCATAAAATTGCCGAGCTAGTTTCCCATACTTCAGAAGTCTGTGGTCTTGAATGGCGCTCTGATGGTGCTCAGCTTGCAACCGGTGGCAATGATAACCTCGTTTCAATTTGGGATGCACGTTCTCTTGCTGTTCCAAAGTTCAGCAAGACCAACCACAAGGCTGCTGTCAAGGCACTGAGCTGGTGTCCATGGCAACCAAACCTCCTTGCAACTGGTGGAGGATCCTACGACCGACACATCCACTTTTGGAACTCTACCTCAGGTGCGCGCGTGAACAGCATCGATACCGGCTCTCAGGTTACTAGCCTTCGATGGAGCCCTCACTATCGTGAGATTGTCAGCTCAAGCGGTTTCCCTGACAACTCTCTTAGCATTTGGAGCTATCCGACTCTTGTACGTAACGTTGAGATTCCAGCTCATGAGACGAGGGTGCTCCATAGTTGTCTCAGCCCAGACGGGCAAATGCTCGCCACAGCTGGTAAGTTTACTAGGTCTATAATATAGTACTTATTAATCCTTCCTTAGCTGCGGATGAAAGCCTGAAATTCTGGAAGATCTTTGAAAAGAAGCCGGGATCCATTTCAGCAGCTAGCGCAGGTGGTGCTTCTGGCAAAGCCGACATGGTCAAGCAAATGACCATTCGCTAGAGAGCTGTTTCCCTGGACCCATCTCTACTTACAGGCAAGGTATAAGTATAAATTCGTACTAGCATTAGCGGTATGGCTTTGTAGCGTGGAGTTAGGGAGTAACGTGCTCTCTCTCATGCCCATGGCGGAAAGTGCTTCACCTGGTGCGAGCTCTTCAGGTCACCCTGGGTCTTGATATGGCTGGATGCTTATGAGATACGCTGAGACGAGAGGAAGCTTTAACTACTAGGACAAATTGTATTATAAGAATCACTAATGGATTAATATGATTCTTTAACTATTAACTGTATTTCAATTGCTGGCTGGAGGACATCACATCACAGTAGATAGAAGTAGGAATACTTAGATGTCGAAGAGGGTTCCTACATTATGAACGGGGGAAGTACGTCCGAGATCCCATGATAGCAGAGGGTCAGGATATTTAGTACCGATAAAGCGCATCAGCATATACGCTTTATCGGTGAAGTATCTCAATCCGAGCTCGTTACAGGTGAACTGGCTTCGAGGTGAATATTGAATAGAAGAGAACCATCATGGTTTTGGTAAAAGCTAGTGGTATTGCAAGGGGGAACTTTGGCAGTATCTCCGACTGACTAAGCGAGGAAGGCAGTCAAATGCTTCCCGCGAGAACGGACTCTAACAGAAACATCTCCAGCAGCGCCGACGACACGTTGGTACCTCAAAGCGTGTCAACCCTCCAAGCACTGCCATAATCTACAGAGATCATCTCAGAAAATCGTACAGTAGTGAGATTAGCGATCTACGACCTTTACTGGGCAAGATAGCGGTGGGGTGAACTCAGCGATTCATTAGCCGGCAATTCACTCGAGCTTCAACTTATCATATAAAGCCAACCTCATCCTGCAACAGTCTCGCTCGATCTCACCTTGACCCTCTTCCCAAGCACAGCCTCTGATCAACATCCACTGCGCCGCTCGGTATCCAACAAGCACATCCGACCGAGGTCAAGGCAGCCAAGTTCTAAAGTCACTCTCGCCGCAACTCTTCACGAACGAACACACATCGCTGATCGATCACCGCCAAAATGTCGAACCCAAATGTTGGCAGTATCTACCACCAGATCATCAGAGATGTCATCGATACGTCCAGAGTCGACTTCGAAGAGGGTGGCGTGGACGAGAGCGTCCTAGACGAGCTTGCCAGGGTGAGTTTTGACCTTTCTTATGTCCAGGTAGATGAGGTCGAACAGCATGCGCATCAGCTGTATTCCCGTCGCATTTCTGATCGATCCTATTCATTTCCTGTGTCGTTGTCAAGTTGATTTTGCTGCAATATCGCTGTCGTGGTATTTGCATGTGCGCGCTCTTTTGGCTCTGCTCGGCAGCGGCAGCGACGAAAACCAGAATTGGGGCGGGCACCTCAGTATTTGTCTGCCTTTTTATGCTCCCCGGAAATTTTGATTCGCTTCGCCTCAACTAGCGCATTTTCTGTGTCACGTGTTGTGGCACGAAAAATCATTTGCACTTGTTTATTTCATTGGTAAAATTCCTATTAGACTGTACTAACCACTATTATATAGGGGTGGCAGAGGAAGCTATCCTCATTGGGCGTTGCTCAATTCCCTTGGGACCCCAAGCCAGAACCTGCTCCAACACCAGTCATGAGCAATACCCCTCAAATTGGATCGAATTACCACCAGATGGACAATGCCCCTCTTGCGCAACCTCAACCAACTTTCTCAATGCCACAGCTACCACACATGCAGCCTGTCAATGACAATTCCAATGGCCCTAGAATCAAGTCAGAGCCTGGTGTAGAAAATGGACCTAGCCTACAACCCTACAATGGAGGTAGTGGTATGACTGCACAGCAACGTGCTGCGCAGAAACTCCAGGAAAGCTATGGTGCAAGAGCCGCAGCCTCGATTAATGCGATTCAGAGTAATCTGCCCCAGCATGGCCAGCAGCAAGGACATCAGCAGAATATGCAACAGCAACAGCAGCAGCAGCAGCAGCAGCAACAACAACAACAACACATGCCTTCTAATGCGCAGATGCCACGGCCTAGCATGAGTCAAGCTCAATATCAGCAGGCCATGGCTGAACGACAGAGAGCACAACTTCAAAGTATGGGTGGCGCTCAAACTGATGGCGCCGATGAAGTCGAGGAAGAAACCATTGGCATTATGAAGCGCTTCGATGCCCAAGGTAATGAAGTTGAGATGGGGAGAGTTGAAATTGACCATATGATAAGACGGAAGATTGAGGCTATGGGTAGGACCATGGAGGGTGGAGGCTTGATGCTGCCGTTGAAGGAGCATAATCCCGCTGCAAAGAGCAAGAAACGCAAGGCCACTATTTCGGATAATCTGACCTATGGCTGCCCTCATCCTATGCCAAGTGCTGGACCTTCATCTCATGCTCCTTCCCAATATGATGGGGTTGACGATGACGATGACGATGACGATAAGTCGAACGTATTGAAGGAGGAAGACCTTGACGAAGACGCTATCAATTCAGATCTCGATGATCCAGATGATGGATTGAATGACGAGGAAGACGATGACGAGGCTATGGGTCATATCATGCTTTGCATGTATGACAAGGTTCAGCGCGTCAAGAACAAGTGGTTTGTCCTCCTGATCTCTTCCTTTCATCCCGTGCTAATTCTTTTGAAGGAAGTGTGTTATGAAAGATGGTGTCCTGACCGTCAATGGAAAGGAGTACGTCTTTCATAAAGCGACGGGCGAGTATGAGTGGTAAACATCTAACTGCTCTACTGCCAATTGATCGCGACTAGAATACACGAGGATCGTCTTTGAAAATACGAAGCCGCGATCTACGGTCTCGGTTACACCATCAAACGTCCAATCAAAGCTTTCGGAAAGCACTCCTAGACCTCGGAACTCTATAATAAAAAGCAACTCATGCAAATTTCTCCCCTTCCTACAAAGCTAGAATCGGCACACGCAATGTCGCAAGAAACAAGTACAGAATACCTTCAATTTTCATGTTTCTCGGTTTCAATGGCGGGCTTCTCGGGCGGGAATGAATGACCGGAGTGGGAGCATGAGGCGAAATTTGCAAGACGGCTTAGTTGGGATTCATGGATTGTATTATATTTTCTACTTTAGTTGGAGCACATTGAAAAAGTAGAATAAGACTATGAAGGAACAAATTAGATAAAGTAAAATCCTACATCCTACTCCATACGTGATTGTGATGACGAATGCGATATGCTAAGACAATGTACACGGCTTTATTACCTGGGATGATAACATTACGCCGGATTTCAGCAATCTGAAATGCTACTGCGGTCACTTAAGCCGTCGGGATCGAGCTGATGATCGCGGCAACCTACGAACCAGGATAAGGGTTTTAAACATATGCTGCGCGATGCTGTGATTACTAGCCAGGAAAAGCCCACGATTCTAACTCCATGTCTAACCCGATAATAACGTGAGTTTTTGGCAGATAGCTAGTGTATTCAACAAACATGACGAAGTTATAACGAAAGTTTCGTGGCATTTCCAGATCAAAAGATGTGGCGATTGCTGTAATGGAGTGGGAAAGAGCACATTCATTTCTTATTTCTCCACAACCGCGGAAATTGGTGAAGGTCTCGAGTCATGTAAGTGCAGGTTTATCAGAACTACCTTGGGACTATTGAGGCAGGGTAAGGGTCAGGAGACTAACATATATAGTTACAATAAACGTAAGCATACATGAGGCGACTAGATGTTCTGATACTCCTGGATTCAATGACACGCACCGGTCTGACACAGATATCCTCCACGAGATCGCAGACTGGCTAAATCGCTCATATCCAACTTACAAGTATCGTGTATCTGCAGGTCATCAGTAACACCCGTGTCACCGGCAGCTCGCTGAAAACCTTCGCGTGTTCAGGAAGCTCTGCGGAAACAATGGACTTTCCTGCGTGGTCCTAGCCACTGCAATGTGATCTAATGTCAGCGAAGAAGCGGGCGCGAATCATGAAGCTGAGCTTTGTTCCAAAAAGGAATTCTTGGCCGATTTAGTTAAGGAAGGAAGTAAAGGGTTCCGTCCAGATGAGGGAAAGGTTTCGGCAACCAAAATCCTTCAATATATTCTCACCCAAAGCGTCGCATAGTGTTAGAGTTTCAAGAGGAAATGGCGGGTGGAAAGAAACTAGACAAAACGTCCCGCCGGTCGAAGCCCAAATTGCGGCGTTGAAGGCCAAGCATGAGAAGGAGCTGAAGGAATTCCGCGAAGAGATGAAGGAGGCACAGGGTCCAAATGACAAGCTCGCACAGGAAGAGGTAGCAACAGGACGAGCTGAGATCGAAACGAAGGTGAAAAGTGGAAGATGACCGAGAGAGAATGCGTGTTACAATGGTAGAAAAGCGGGACAAGGAACCTGCCGATGAACACTAAGAGGAACTTCGAGTACAGCTGAAGCACCAAAAGGATATGGCTGAAATTAAGCAAAATATGTATAAAATCAAGATGGAGGGTTGGCCAAAATCAATACCGCCAACGCAGGAGATCTTGCGGAGAAGGACAAGATGGCCTTTGAACAAAAGCTAAAAGCCATGCAAATGGAGAGCTATCGGGAAGTTGAGTTTGCCCGAATAAATGCTAAAAACCAAAGAGCTGGCCATTTTCAGCCTCATGGTTTTAAGTTTTAGCTTATATGGTAACGTTACTCCTTGCTTCTGTTCTGCCTGCATCAGCATCAGCTGGAGAGGATAGTGGGAACTCACTTCGTTTACTGGGTCTTGCTTTTGTTTCAAGGACCTCAAATATTAGATTTCTTTTATCGTTATGCGTCTTCTCTATATCATGACTACCGGTATTGCCGTCTTCGTCCTGTTAGCCTTCTTGTTTTGTAGCTTCCTGTCATCATCTCGATCCTATGATGGATTCTTTTGATACAGCAGCAGCATGAAAACACATTACAGTGCTTTTCGTTTCCGATACCGAGTAAAGCCAATGCGAGCATCTCGCTCTTGCAATACAAACCGAGCATCAGATGTTGCTTTATTTCTGAGAATATTCACCAAACTTCTTCAACGCCTGGATGAGTCAGGGCTGCTTGTACAGTACCTAGCCAGAGCTCTCCTCACTGCCCAATCACTCCAATTACGCGGTTATCAACGAGGACTTCCTCGTGAACTTTTCTCCCAGAGGTCACAAGGCGATCTCGAGACACCATAGGTACTTTAGGAGCGTTTCCATCGAGCGGATCTAGATTGGACTTCATGTCTGCTCCTTACTACAACCGAGAATCAAAACCTCCCATCGCGGCTTGCGCTCTGCTCCTTAGCCATCCATCAACGTAGCCAATGATACAGGCTACTCCGTTCCCATTTTCATGATCTCGTCATCACGGCCTTCCGTCACCACGACGTCTCTCGTCATCACCACCTCTCTCGTCATCACAACCTCTCTCGTCATCACAATCTTTCTCGTTATCGCTACTATCCCCCTTGTTGTATCCGTTCCCGTCATCATTTTCATTGGTGACATTCTATCCATTCTTTCCCTGACCAAAACCGATTGGTAACGACACTAAAAACGGGACACAAACACCACCGACAGACACCAGAAGAATATCGACAAAGATGTTCTGTGATCTTAGGTAACACCGTCGGGAAGAATGTTGCGAAAGATGGATAGAAGGTCCATAGTAAAGGGCACAGAGGAAATTCTCTACGTGAAGCCGCAATGCCGAGGACGACAGAGATCTAGATAGGCGATCAGGCCAGTAACGGTCGATTTTGATGGGCATAGCACTGATCAGCCTCGTCACGAATAGCCGGTTGTACTGTACTTCGTATCTGACGGCCTATTTGAGGTTAGTGGCTGATGGTACTGGATACTTGCTCGAATGAGAAGAGCCAATAGCCGTAATGTCATGGCTTTAATGAGATGTTATCCCGAATCAATCGTGTTACGTCGCTACTGTTTCAGCTCCCCTACATTCTATAACTGCCTGGCATAGATTACAAGAAGTGAGCCGCTAGTATGTAAATACGTCGTGTCAAGGAAATATAAAGCATCCTCATCACACATCAATCACGCATCTTACATCATCTCACATCTCACATCACCAATATCAGTGTCATATCCTGTTCGAAACACCATGAGCCAACATCTGGTCAAAATGTGCCTTCATTTCAATTCCTGTCATGATAATCCACCAGCATTTGTCCGGTTCATATCCTTAAGGGTACATACACCATCCACCATGAAACGCCGTGCTTGTGGGAATGATAGACGACGCCTTTCTTTCCTCATGGGGGGGTATCTATAAACAACAATACCACTCCAGCCGGTTAAACGAATGTCCGAGATCACATAATAAAAATATCAGTAAGATGCTTGTGAATATATAATGCAGGGTGTATGTTCGACAAGGACGAAGAGGGAATCGAGTCAGAGTTGAAAAGGGATTCGTGGGTAAGAAGGCTTTGGGGTTGAATTGCAGTTTGAGGAGTGGTTGCCATGCCGTGATAACTCTTTTCGTGCCATATATGAACTATTATTCCTGCTCGCCTTAAATGAAACCTTTCGACCGTAGTGGTGTTATTTTTCGACTTAGGGTATTGCTGCAGGATGCAGGAGACTTCCGCATTAGGCACTCAGGAGAGATGTGGCGTGCTCTTTCGGCTTCATCGGCTTCCTCGTCGTGAGGTTCAATGTCATAAGACATTCAGAATTCGAGTGATGTAGGTAGCCATGTTGGTTATAGATAGAGCAATAGTGGAGGCTTCAGACGGTAATCCCAACATTCTTCCTCTTGTCTGCTTCGTCGGCGTGGAAGCCAAACACCAGCCTGAATAAATCCTGTAACCAAACGTATTGCCCACTCCTCATCATCCAACCAACGCTCTTGGCAACATCAGGCGCTGAAGCTCTCTTGCCAGGAGGAGGCAGGTTAGATGCGGATCTAAAAGCGGGGTCTGACAATACGAGCTCTTTGTAAGATGTTAAAAGATTAGCGTGCCATGCCAGCGAGCCAAATGATCCTGTGGGAAGGGACTTGACAAATGCCTGAAGAGCATTGGCACCGCTTGAATTGGGACCATTGATCATCGTACTCCGATTAAACCCTACATTCATAGCAGCCTTCAGAATGAGTATTTTTAGGCGGGTAAGATTGACATCTTCGACGCCAGGTGCGGTCTTGATAGTACTCGACGTTTTATTACTCCCTTGGGAGTACCCCGAAAGGTTTGAGGAATTGCTTGACCAGCGGGCAGTTGAGCTTCGGTTGCCTTCAGTGCCTAGTACAAGAATATTCGGTATAGAAGGAGAGTTATCTTCGGGTGAGATCGGCGTGTCTTCGAATTCGGTGGTAGGCGTCTCCGGTATGCTGAAACGGGGTTCATTTCGTTCCAGGAGACTAGGTAAGCTTGATAAGCTGCTATTTTGCGTGTGGGTTGATCGACTAAGTTGATCGAATGACTGCGAGAACGTAGTCTGGCTTGGACGGGGTGTCCCGCGTTCAGGCCGGACCTGCGTCCAGCCTTCGCGGAAAAGGTCACATAATTCCCAACATGCTTGAACGGCTGATCCCAGAAGCTCCTCATCTGCAGGCTTTCCTTCCCGCCTGTTTTGACGGAGGCTAAAGAGCATTTCAGCCAAAGACCAACAGGCCCGTAATAAGGAGTCGGTCTCTTCTGCTAATTCACTTCGTTGTTTCATCAGTCTGTGACATAAGGTGATATAAAAGTCAAGAGTCCGTTCCCGGAACGCCTCGGGAAGATTCCGATCATGAGTGTTGAAAAGATGATTATTTAGCTCGAAGCTAACTCGCAGAACCGAATCTGCAATCTCATCCTTATGTTGACGGACATCAAACAATGCTTGACAGAAGTCTCTGCAGAGGTCTAGTGTCGGGCCAACTTGAAGGTCCTGATGGTTGTCGCGGCCCTCGTAGAGCTTCTGGCACAGTCTCCAGCAACACTTCCAGGCCTTTTCATGTGCGTCACCAGTGCCTGAATAGCTAAAAATTCGTTCTCGATGTATGGAGCTAAGACTTGCTAGAGTGTTGCATAAAGTCCAACACTCATGGAGCGCAGTTTTCAACGCATTGACTTCATGATTAGGGCTTTGGACTAGGGGAATATCCGAATAATCTTCATTGTCATCTGATTCGCGGGCGTCTTCCGGAATACCTGCAAGACGTCTTAGTTGGTCATGATTATCTTTTATTGAAATATTAGTACCTTCGAGGCTGCTTGCGCTGCTTGATCGTAATCTCGCTTTGTCAGTAGACAACACGTCTATCTCCTGTCGCGTTTGAGCGCGTGGAGTAGCGTTCTCTAACGGATACGCTGGAGGACTAATATTGGTCGTGAGGGGAGGGGGTGAAACTGGGCTCGATGTAATGGTCTTTTCGATATCAGCATGTAGTGATGTTAGTCATGTAATCTGCGTTTCTTACCTTGTCGCCTCCTGTTGGAGCGAGTTTGGAATAGCGGAGCATTTGACCTTGTTCATACGGTTTCGGAGTTGATCTGTCAATAGTTGGGGGTGACTGTGGAGGATTCGTGTTTTTCGTGTTATTCTGCATGAGTCAGCTTGGTAAACATCGTTACAACGAGTGCTTCATTAAGCTGCTCACAAAGGTCATGTAGCCCTGTGGCGCATGTATAACCGATTCCGGTTCATCCTCCTGTTTTGATCGAAAGTAAACGGGCATGTCCGTATTCATTCTTAGGCCCTCCCCCGCCTTTGGTGGTTCCAATGGCGATTCCTGAACTTCCGATGCATCATCTTCTATGTCTGTCGACTCTGTCCCGTTTGAGGTTACGGGAGATGGGCCGACCATATCACTGGGACTGGCCATTTGCGCTGCGGGTGATAGCCCCGCATCCATTGAGTTGGGACGGAGAGATGACTCTTCGGCGGAGCTACGCGCGGACCTGAGTCTAGAGGTCAGTAATAGAATCGCATCTAGAGCGCGTCAAGCCTAACTTACAGAGATTGAAATCTTTGATTATTTGGCAGGCCTGGGGAATTGGGCGACAACGAGAACTCTGTGTAAGGTGATAAAGTTGACATCATGTTGGATGGTGATGTGACCAATGGCGACTCGAGTGCCATTGTCAATGCAGGACGATAGCTGTCTGCCCTTTCGAGTACGGCGGGATGCTTTCTTTAGTAGGAAGCTGTCTCACCGCCGTACGGAAAGTAATGAGGATGATTTCTTTGGAGGTATTGATGGTTTTGTTGTGGGGAGGTCACCCGAGGCTGAAAACAGTTTGGGGGCTGGGTAGCTTGAAGCTCTTTCGCCGTGCCACGAGTGCCGTAATCCTGCACGGCCGCGATTGCAGACCTACTGCTTTGCTACCACATGGTCAGAGATGCATGCTGAAGAGTTGAAACAGCTCTCACAACGGTGGTGCTGTGCCGTAGGCCAGCCTATCTTTTCTGGATGACTGGTGTTTTTGTTTGGCCCTGGGTTAATCCTTGCAGAAACTCGAAGGCAGAGGCCGTCTTGTCGAGCACGACCGTGACGGGATCTTGCGGTCAGATGTCAGCACAAAGTGCGGATACTGGCCAACAATCGGGGGAGAAGGGCAATCAGGTCTTGAGAGCTTCGAGACATGCAGAGGTCGAGATGGGGTGTGAAGCGACTATGAATTTTAGTCTACATGAGGTGCAGATGCGCGTCTCTTGCGCAGAGGTTAGGAGATTGCATGAGCCAGTGAGAAAGGGGGTCCGGTGTTGGCGGGGCTCAAGGCTGCATACTGCGACAGGCATCTGGGCGCTTAACTTTGCTATTCACCCTCCAAGAGGTCGACAGCGCCATCGCGTATTCAACCATGTTGTTATGTGCAGAGCGTCGGTACAACCCATCCTTGTATTACGGCCTTGCAACTTTCTTAAGCCAACGAACTAAAGCATGTATTGCTTCTTTAGCAGTCCGACGAAATACATACTTGCATGAGGTTTGTCAAGTGATGGCGATAATGATCTGATCAGGAGAACACACCCGGCAACTGCTGTACGTCTCTTCCACAAGCCAAAATGCGGCAAAAAGAAAATAGTACGCCGCGACTGGCGCCGTTGTTGGCAGCAATAGGGCCTGGGCCTAAGACTCCCAATGTGACGGGCTATGGGTTGATACGAGGGAGCAGCCGTGACGAGGACCAGCCATTGTGCCGGCGTTCTGGGAATCACTTTGACTTTCCCTTTCGCTCCCGTCTGTCGGGTCTGAAAATATTTAGCCTAATGTCCAAGGGTCACCCTTCAGTTTCCATCTCAGTCTGGTCACTCACATCCGAGCCTTAAATGATATAGTATCCCTTCCGCCGCTGAGACATGCTGTCCTAAGCAGGGATGCCTACTGTCCTAGCAAGGGCCCCTACGCCACACAATTGATTGGCTAGATAATTGGAATGCATCACGTACTGAACGCGACACGCAAATAATCACCTTTTCAATGAGTAGTCAACCTAGTAAACGGGTAAAGAGATCAATTCCTAAGCCTCCTAAACCTCCACAAGACTCCTTACCAAAGCGTACACCTGCTGAGCTAATTGATGCGATACCACCTCCTCCAAACTATGTGCCGCTTCCCTATCGCGAGATCCATCGCCTGCCAGTAATCCAGCTTCCACCTGATACGAAAACCGATCCTTATAGTCTATTTACACTATTTATAACTGAGGCCCACTTTGAGACAATTGCAGCAAATACAAATCGATATGCTGAAGTTAAGGAGGCAGACAAGAATGGGAAGCGTGCCTGGTCACCAACAAGTGCAGCAGAGATTAAAGTCTTAGTTGGGACATTTATCTATATGGGCGTAGTTCGTTTGCCTGCATATGAGGACTATTGGAGTTCAAAATATGGACAATTCGCATGCACCCAACATTTATCCCTTAATCGATTTGAAGATCTTAAGAGATATCTCCATATTTCTGATCCCACTCCTAGGAACAGCGAGCAGGATGACTCCGAGGATGAAACACCAGATGCAAGTATTAGGTGGTGGTATAAAATTGAGCCAATTGTTTCAGAGTTTAGAAGCCTTTGTTCAAAGTATTGGATTCCTGGTTTGAATCTCTCTATTGCTGAGATGATGGTTCGATT
>Ga0335075_10002663_pt1 | contig 28566 bp, 21 predicted proteins | sample Lox_Sample_24_FD_206723 | JGI IMG/M metagenome (GOLD analysis project Ga0335075, IMG submission 206723) | Soil microbial communities from Loxahatchee National Wildlife Refuge, Florida, United States - Lox_Sample_2.4 | ecosystem: Environmental > Terrestrial > Soil > Wetlands | place: USA...
TGGCGCCGGGCCCAGCGGGCCGTGCGGTACGCGCCTACGCCTGGCACGGCGACGCCGGCCGCGTTCGCGGACGCCCGGCGGAAGCCGAAGCTCGCCTCGCGCCAGCTGTACTCGGCGCGTTCGGTGGAGCCGATCACCCCGTAGCCGACCGAGGAGAACAGGTGCTGGAACGGCTTTCTGTAGATGAACACCGCGACGGTGACCAGGGCGATCATCATGATCTTGAGCCCCCAGGGCAGGGCCTGGTCGCTGGTGCTCATGATCAGCGAGTAGCAGTACAGCAGGATGCTCAGCACGAGCGCGATCGCGACCTGTTTCATCAGCACGCCGACGAGCATCTCGAACCAGCGGATCGCGATCACCCGCCCGAACCCTGGGTGCGTGCCGATTATCAGGAAGAACGGCCCGGCGACCAGCAACAGCAGAAAGCCGAGCTTCAAGATGATCAAGGTGAGCGCGATCAGCAGGACGAGCAGGCCCGCCGCGAGCGCGGCGAACAGCGCCATGAACCCGATCTCCAGCCGGGTGGTCCACTGGTTGCCCTGGAACAGCGGATAGACCGCCGGGAAGTTCGCCTGCAGCTTCTGGGCGATGCCGGTGTAGGTGTCCTGCTTGGCCGTGATCAGCGCCTGGGTGGGCTTCTCGTTGACGGCGATCGCCTGCGCCCACAGCAGCTGCCTGCCGACCTGGTTCACCACATTCGTGGTGGCGCCCACCGAGTTCGGCGGCGCGTACTGCGTGGTGCCCAGCTCACCGTCCAGCCAGGGCTTGCAGACCAGGACCGACCACAGCTCGTTCGCGTTCTGGTCGATCATCCCGTTCCCCGAGGTGAACGCGTAGTTGGCGGTCACGCTCTGCGGGTCGGTGGAGGTGACGGGCAGGCAGTTGCTGCCGCCAGCCGGGGGGAGCTTCGCGAACGCGGTGTTGAGCACCTGCGTGACACCGTTGGACACCGTGGTGCCGACACCGGTGAAGTCGCCCGGGCGGCCTATCAGCCAGACCGCGGCGGCACAGGCGAGGACCATCCATATCGTGCCCTCGATGGTCCTGGTGGCGCGCTTGCGGATCAGCCCCTGCCAGGCCAGCCAGATCGCGCCGAGGATGACGACCGGTGCGAGGAACGGGAAGTAGATCGCGTTGCCGAGCGTGGTGATCAGCCGGTTGACCGCACCCTGCAGCCAGTTCAGGATGCCGTTCCCCGCTGCTGTCTGGTAGACGGTGATCGTGGTCCGGTCTAGCGATTTCGCTATGTCGAAGACCATGCCGGCGACGTTGTTGCCGATCAGTGAGGTCATGTCGGAACACTGCAGGCCGGTCGCGGCCCAGTACTGCCCGGCGATGCCGTAGTTGTCATACAGCGTCTTACCGCCGGTCTGGCTGCCCGGAGTCGCGATCATCGAGTCGACGGCGGTGGCCGGCTCCGCCGTCGGCACCGAGGGGCTGCAGATGTTGTTCAGGTCCCCCACCACGCCTGAGGAACCGCCGGTGCACAGGCCGAGCAGGCCGCCGATGTCGCCGATGCCCGGCACCGCGCACACCCCGCTCGTCGCCGCGGACGCGTCAGGCGCGGCGGGGGTGGCGGGTGTCGCTGGCTCGGAGTGCGTGACGGGCTGGGAATGCGCGGCCGGCTGCATGAGGGCGGTAGTCGCCGCTGACGCCGGGCGGGCGAGGAACAGGCCGCCGAGCACGACCACGAGGATCGCGCCCGCCAGCCCGAGCACTCTGCCGGGGCGTCGGCGGTTGGCGGGCGGATGGGGTACAGCCATCGGGAGGCTCCTGGGGGCGGTCTACTGGGGGGTGGTAGCCGCCGGCTGGGGGGGCCGGCGGGCTCGCGTCGGGTTCGTATCGATCCAGTCCCGTAGTTCTTCGGATACGAGATCGACGCCGATGCGGCCCGCCCGGTCGTCGAGGTCACGGAAAATACATTCGCCATTGCCGAGGGCACGCAGCACGGCCTTGTGCTCCTCGGACGGCTCCACGCCAAGCAGCGACAGCACGTTCGCCACTTCGCCGCGCTCCGACGAGCGGAACGCGAAAACGCTGGACAGGCAGTTGGTCACTTGCTCGTTGAGCAGGTCGCCTGCGTTCTGCGAGATCAGGACCAGCGCGGTGTTCCGCGACCGGCCCATGCGGGAGACTTCGGGGACCAGCTTGGCGCCCTCGGGGGTGGACGTGATCGCCCACGCCTCGTCGAGGAAGATCGCCTTCGGGGCGGTCCGCTCGACGCCGTTCATCAGCCTGCGGGCGAACTGGGAAACCAGGTACAGCAGTGCCACGGACAGCCGCTGCTCGTAGGAGTAGTCGTCGCGGCCCGTCGTGGTGTCCGGCAGGGTGAGCCCGCCAAGGGTGAACACGGTGGTCCAGCCCTCGGCGTCGATCTGCTGGCCGCCCGACGGAGCGAAACAGAGCCTGGCCAGCCGCATCTCGGAAATCGACCGCATCACGGCGCCTGTGTTCTTCCAGGCCGGGCGGTCGGACTCCTCCAGGTGGCGCACGACCTTGCCGAGGCTCGGCCGCTGGCCGCCGGCCACCGCGCCGACCGCCTGGATCATCGCGCTCTCGCGCTCCTCGCTCATCCTGGGCAGCAGCAGCCGCAGCGTCTCGGTCGCCATCGTGCGCTTTTCCGCGAGGTCGTCGCCGAACGAGAACGGGTCGAGCAGTCCCGCCGCCGCTGAGCCGAGCGGCAGCACCCGGGCCTTGCGCCCGGACCTGGAGAGGAACTCGACGAGCGGCTCGGCGTCGCCCTTCGGGTCGATGACCGCGATCGTCGCGCCGCGCATCGCGAGCTGGTAGATGAGCAGCATCGCGAGCGTGGTCTTGCCGCCGCCGGGCTCGCCGGTGATGGCGACGGCCGTCGGCCTGTTACGCGCCGCCGCGAGCATCGGGTCGAAGTGCACGACCGACCGGGACCTGCCCAGGGTCTCGCCGATGTACGGCCCGATCCAGCCCACGCCGTCGGCGATCCGGTCGCCGAGTTCGACGGTCGCGGTGGGCATCCCGCCGGCGATCGTGTACAGCGGCTGGCGCTGCACGTAGGAGCTGAGCCTGACCCGCTCTCCCGGCAGCGACTCGGTGAGCAGGGAGAACTGGTCGCCGGTGGAGTTGACCAGGTCGATGCCGATGTCGCGGTAGTGTTCGGTGACCGCCTCGACCCGGCGCACGCACAGGTCGCGGGTCGGCGCGGTGATGATCAGCCGGTGCCAGCCGTAGACGAACGGCAGCCTCTCCTTGGTGATGCCGTGCTCGAGCATCCGCGCGGCCGCGATCTGCTCGGCGAGCGCGATCGGCGCCTCCGCGCCCGCCTCCCTGATGTGCGCGTCCATGTCGCGGGCGTGCGCGAGCCGCCGGCTCACGTCCTTGCTCGCCTTGGCCGGCGGAATCAGGCGCATGCGAGAGCTGACCTCGACGGGGAACGGCAGCGAGTCGGCGAAGTGCAGCCACGGCTCGCCGTCGGGGAAGCTCATGAGGTCGGGGAACCTGGCGAAGGAAAGGAACGCCGCGTACGACTCGCCCTCGACGTGCTCGAGCCGCAGCAGCGTCCGGCCGTTGTGCACCTGGCCTTCGTAGAGCTGCTCGACCTCGCCGGACCCCCAGATCCTGCGCCGCGCCGCGGACGGCGGCGGGTCGTTGAGCGACCCGAGCAGCGTGTGCCGGACCAGCCACGCCACCTCGCGGGAGGTGGCGTGCCGCGCGGTGAGCGCGCTCGCGGTGAGCGCGCGGCCGAGCCGCTCGGCTTGCTCGGTCCACTTGCCGATCTCCCCGTCGGCGACGACCTCGTCGTCGATGCCGAGCGTTTTCTCCGGAGTCCGGTAGGTGGTGAAGAGCTGCGTGAACAAGCCGCCGGTCAGCTGGGCCCGCATGCTGCGCTGGCCGAGCCTGACCCCGAGGTAGATCTCCTTGGTCCAGAAGTCCTTCGCCCACACGTGCTGGTAGATCTGGTCCAGGTACTCCCGCCAGCCGGGGCCGCCGTCCGACGTGGCGTCCAGGCCTGTCGCCCACTCCACCGCCGGGAACGGCCGGTGCGCGATCCGCAGGTGCACCTCGGCGTCCTGCATCCGGATCGCCGCGAGCGCCACGGTGATGTTCGTCGCCAGCGCCTCGCGCTCTTCTGGCGTAGTGAACTCATACGACACCGACGGGATGCGGTAGTACGCCCAGGCGTACTGATCGGTGAGCAGCACCCGGTCGTCGAAGTATCGGATCGCCAGGCGGCTACGGCCCTTCGACTTCGTGGTCACCACATCTCCGTCGTGTCGGTCATCGGCTTGTCCGTACTGGCGCGGCGGCCATGCCGGCCACCAGGACCCCCGCGAGCGCGGTGTACGCGACGCGGGTCTGCGGGCGAAGGGCGGACGGGTCCGCGATCTCGACGGGCAGCATGTCGTCCCAGGGCACCCGGACGATCGCGCGGCAGCGGCCGCGCGCCACCGACTCGGCCTGCTCGACGTCGCCCAGGCTGCGCCTGCTCACGCCGTTGATCACCGTCACCGAGTGAGCCGCGAGCTCGTCGAAGCCGTGTGCACCGAGCCACTCCCTGGTGTCGGCCAGCGCGCCGGCCCCGTCGACGCTGGCCGGCACGACGATGACCAGCTGGTCGGTGATCTTCAGCAGCTTCATCAGGCCCGCGGCGCCCGGGTCGAGCATCGCCAGCGAGTAATGCCGGGTCAGCTGCGCCGCGAGCTTCAGCTCGTCGCCATCCCTGAACGGCTCGCGGGACGCGATGACGTCGAGCCGCGCGGGGACGGCCTTCCTGGCCGGGCCAAGCCCGTCCGGCCGCGCCTTCGTGACGCCGCCCTGCGGCGGCATGCCGCGGAGCAGATCCTCGAGCCAGCCGGCTGGCTCGCTGTAGCGCGCCAGCGTGCCGTCGTACAGGTCAACCGCCGCCACCGGCTCTTCCCTGAGGCTGGCCAGGATGTGGCCGGTCATCAGCGTGGTGACGCTCTGCCCCGCCCCGCTAGTGGCGCCGAGCATGAGAACGCGCCGCGGCGACTTGAGCGGCAGCCGGGCCCTGGCCCGGTCCAGCGCCTCCTGGTCGCGCTTGCCCGGCCCCTGCCCCGTGCCCGCGACGATCTTGACCTTGCCGTACCAGGTCAGGTTGCGGTCCCTGGACGGACCGCTCAGCGCCCGCTCGATCGACGGGATGGCCACCGGCACCGCGTCGGCCACGGCCACAGTGACGGGCCCCTGCGGCGCCTCAGCCGGAGGCGGCGCCTCGTGGACCACTTCCGCCGCGGGAGGCCCCGCCGCCGCGCCCTCCTCCGCGGGCTCCGGCTCCGCCGCCGGCCATGCCAGAGCGGGGTTAACCGGCGGGACGGGCGCGGGTGGCACAAGCCGCTGGGCCAGCCCGTCATGCGATATCTCGACGCGGGGCGCGCCGCCCGGCGAAGCGGGCGGCGCGAACGGTGCCTCGTCGGCATCCGGGGCCGCGTGAGCGACATCCGGAGTGACGTGCACCGACGTAGCCGACTCGACATCCTCGGTGGCACGCGAGAGCGACCCCGGGTCGCTCTCTGTGGTAGCGACCGCCCACGTCCCAGGGAGGAACTCGAGGACGGCGCCGTCAAGGTCAGCCTCTGGGGCAGCCGCCACGACTGGGGCGTCAGAATCGGCGTCCTGGGCGACGTAAACCGGCGAGGCTTGGTCGTCGACGCCTTGTCCGGTGTCCGGGGCAGCCTCCACGACCGGGGCCGCGTACACCGGCGCAGCCAGGAGGGCGACCTCGGTGGCCTCTGCTGGAGCGGCCTCGTCGACGTCTGGGGCAGCGTCCACCGTCGTGCCTGGGTCGGTGTGCTGGGCAGCGTCGCCTGGCGGGGTCTGGCCGATGTCTGCGCCTGCGTCCACCGGTGCGCCCAGGTCGGCGCTGTCGGCCGCCTGTGCTGGAGCGGCCTCATCGACGTCCGGGGCTGCGTCCACCGGGATGTCTGGCTCGATGTCCCCGGCCACGTCGGCTGTCGGGGCCTGGTCGACGCCCGAGGCCACGTCCACCGGGGCGACTGGATCCGCGACCTCGGTGGTCTCTGCTGGAGCGATCTCGTCGACCTCTGGGGAGGCGTCCACTGGGACGCCCAGCTCGGTGTCCTCGACGGCCTCCGCTGCAGCGGCGTCGTCCACCGACGTCGCCGGTTCGGCGGCTGGGGTTGCCGGGGCGGCGCCCACATCGAGCAGTGCGGGTGCTGGCAGGTAGACGTGGGGCGCAGCGAGGGCCGACGACGCCAGGTCCATGTCCGGGGCGGGCGGCAGTGACGACGGGAAGATGTCTGGGGTGGCATGGACCGGCAGGTCGGATGGCACTGGGGCCGTAACAGAACCTAGCGGCGGCGCGGACCTGGCGGCAGGCATCCGCCACGCCGGCACGGCCCGGCCGGGACGGGCAGGTTCCTCCGGCCACTTCCGTGCGCTTCCTGCCTGATCCGACGGCGCCGGGCCGGCAAACCGCGATCGGCGGGCGTCCCCGGACTCCCGCAGTGCGACGCCTGGCGGCAGTTCTGGGGCCTCCCCCGCGGGCTTGGGCCGCAGCGCGGACAGCCGGAACCGGCTGGGCTTCGGCGCCTGCCCCTCCTGGTTCGCCGCCTCAGCCTGCGGCGGCTGCTCGGCAGGCCAGGTCTCGTCAGGGAGATCATCGTGCGGCGCGGCCTCGCGTTGCTGCGCCGCCCAGTCCTGCCTGGGCTGACGCGGCCTCCGGCCGGGCGGACGTTGCCTGCCGGATGAACCCGGCGCCGAACCCTGCGATCCTGTTCCCCGCGCCCGGACCCGGGACCGGGAGGACCCGGCCGCCGCAGGGGCGGCGGCTAGCGCGGAAGCGGCGGCCAGCGACGCGTTGCCTTCGGCGGGATCCCCGATAGCGGGCGCAGCGGCACCGTGGCGAGCCAGTGCGTTCCGTTCGCGCAACGCGACAACGCCCAAGGCTGCCCTCTTGGCCGTCTTGTGCCGCTGCGGCGCCGGGCGGGCGTGCCACACGCGGGCGGTCACGACCATCTGGTCTTTTTCGTGATGCGGGGCGAGCCGGGTCCAGACGCGCGGCTCGGCGAGATAGCGGACCTGGGACTCGACGAGTTCGGGCAGCCGCTTGTTCTCGATGACCGGCCGTGTGGTGAGCCAGGTGAGCAGACCAGGCGGCAGCACGTACAGCCAAACGAGCGTGTGATTAAACGGCAACCCTATCGCGACCAGGAGAATGATGTAGGGCACCGTGATCCCGGCAAATACGGCGATCCAGTTTATTGGAAGCGGCATGGGCAGCCGGAAATCATAGAGCTTGTATAGCCGCTTTTCTATTCGCCATATATTCGTATAAGTAGGCAGGTCCACTGGTCTGCGCTCCGCTCAGAGAAATTGTCAGTGGACCCCGAGCGCGTTTGCTATTCCCGTGGCCAGCGTCTGTACGATGGTGGGGGTGTAGAAGACCACGGCGATCGCGACGGCCAGGATGATGAACTGCACGAACCGGGTGATCTCGCGGGTGAACAGGAAAAAGATCGCGCAGATGCCGACTATCCCCAGGAACAGCGGCCCGAAAAGGCTTTGTAGATATGTGACGAGGCCTTGGGTGCTGATCGCCGCTTGCGGGGCCTCCGCGGCGAGGATCTGAACTGACATCAACCTTCCCTTCCGTGGACATCAGTGAGCTGTCCGGGATGCCTAGGGCCCGGGGCAGGCCTCCTGGCTCCGTCAGTCGCGCGCATGCCACTCCCGCATGGCACGACCAAGGGTGACGTGAACCAGGTCATTGGGTCCCCATCGGCTGCGTAGATGCACGGATCTCCCTTACATACCATCTTCCGCCTGGCCGATCGATTACCGACGTGTCATAAATTGCAGCGAACTGGGGAGCAGTCTGACCGACCTGGCCAGACAGCACCCAGTTGACCGTCACCGTGATGTCGCGTGTCGCGCCTCCCCGCGGGACGGTGAGGCTGGCAATCGAGCCGAAGCTGACCGTGCCGCCAAGCCCGCCGACCGAAGCCCCCGGTGCGAGGAAACGGTTCAGCGTGGTCTGGTCGCCGCTCGCGTACGCCTCGAAGAACGCTGGCAGCCCGCGGAGCAGCGCGCGCTGGACGGCCGGATCAGAGCCGGCCGCAGGCGGGTTCAGCGGGGACGTGGGCGACGGCGCTGGAAGCCAGGCCGGTTCGCCAGGTATTACTATTCCACTGCCCGACGCATAAAGCGACACGCCGAGCTCGATCAAGCGGCCGTTGAGCGTAGCGAGGATCGTTACCACCGCCGTATGCGCGCTGCGGACGTCAACTCCTGCTACCTGCTCCGATGCGAGCTGCATTGGCCCGGCGCCGTTCCACCCGAATTCGGGCTGCAGCGCGCGCACATTAGCCGGGATAAATGCGGCGAGCTCGTTCACTCGCTGCATCGCGTTATCGGGGCCGAAGTTCAGGTAGACCCGGCCGAACTGAAGAGCATACGCAGAGGCAAGCGATACAGGAAAATGCGAGGCGGACCGCGCCGGAGTGGCAGTCGCGCCATTCCCGGAGGAGGTGGAAGAAGGCGCCTCATTCAGCACGATCGCCGTGATCCCGCGATAGCCGTCGATGAGAATCGCCGCCCAGAGCACGATACGCATGGGCCACACCAGCCAGTGTCCGCCGCTACCGCTCCACAACGGCTTCGCAGCCCGTGCATCGCGTCCAGCCAGCGGAGATACGCCACCGTACTCGGGTGACTCCGTTCCGCTATCAAGGCTAGCGACGCTAAGCCTGCGTACCATACACTCCTCCGCCCGCTCCCATGCCTGGTCAGCCATGTACGAGCGTGCTCCCTGCCGGTCTCTCGCTCCAGTGTGCGGCATAAAGTCGCCGCCCGCGCAGCATTTGACCAGACAAAGTGCACGATCCCGTCTTGGAGTTACCTCCAGTCACAGCTGACCCAGGTACGGCTCGCAGCATCGCGAACCTGTTTGCTGAAAGTAACCCCTCACTCACAGAAACGCAACAGCCTGGGCAGCGGTTCACCTGATTCGGTCAAATCGCCTCCACTTCCTTCGATCACACAATCGATTCTATCAGAGAGTATCGATTTTATAATCGAAATGCCAGCCAGGGCGCGGCCAGTGTCGGGCACGAGGCCGCTGGGCAGGCGGACGCGGTCAGCCGGGCGGTCGCACGCGATAAACCTGTGGCGATGCCGGTGGTCACCCTCCGATAATGGCCAGCGTGGAGGAGGTCGAGGTCGTCGTCGCTCACAACGAGCGCGCGACCCTGCGCGTCGGCGACGTGTTCCTGAAGATCGACGCTGATCAGGCCCGTACCGACGTCGAGGTCGAGGCGATGACGACGACGCCGATCCCGACCCCGGAGATCCTGTGGCGCAAGCCGCCCGTGCTCGCGCTCGCCGCCGTCGGCGGGAGGGCACTCGGCCACCTCGGCGAGCCGTCTGCCGCGTCGCCGGCCGCGTGGGTCGCGGCGGGTGCCGCCGTACGAACGCTGCACGACGCGCCGCTGCCGCCATGGCCCGGACCGAACCTCGACGACCTCGCATCGCGCCTTCACGGCGAATGCGAGTGGCTCGTCGCCAACGACGTCCTCCCCGCCGACCTGGTCACACGTAACCGCCAGCTCGCCGAGACCGCACTGCGGCCGTGGACACCAGTGTTCATCCACGGCGACCTGCAGGTCGACCACGTCTTCGTCGACGGTGACGAGGTCACCGGTGTCGTCGACTGGTCCGAGGCGTCCCAGGGCGACGCGCTCTTCGACGTCGCCACCCTCACGCTCGGACACAGGGAGCATCTTGGCGATGTCGCCGCCGGCTACGGCACCGACGTCGACCGCGACCTCGTCCGCGCATGGTGGTCGTTGCGATGCCTGACTAACGTCCGCTGGCTGGCCGAGCACGGCTACGGCTCGCCCGAGGAGTTCCCCGAGGTAGCCGTGCTGCGATCCCAGCTGTGAGGCATGAAGAGCCTGCGCCCACGGGATCCGCGGGCACCGGCTCCGTGAGGTGCTCAGCCCCTTCCGGCGAGTTCCTCGGCGAGTTCCTTCTCGTCCTCGTCGGTCATCGAGGTCTGCAAGACAGTGCCGCCGAAGGGCGCCATGGCCGTCCTGAACTTGTCCTCGGTGACCTTCGCGGCCATGATCACCACGGCGGAGTGACCGGGCTCGATCAGGTGCGCTACGCGGTCGCGGAACTCGGCGTTGATCCCTGACTGGCTGAACTTACCGATCAGCGCGCCGATCCCGCCGCCCAGCAGCACCATGCCGGGAACGAAGAACAGCAGCCCGATCAGCATGCCGAAGACCGCACCGCTGACCGCGGACCTGCCGATAATCCGCTGTGGGGTGTCGACGTGCGTTTTGCCGTCGGCGTCGACGTTGACGATCGCGAGCCCGCGCAGATCGACGATGAAGTCCCGCTGCAAGCGCTGCACCTGCTCATACGCTTCGCGGGCGGTTTGAGGATTCTCGTAGCCGATAACGATCAGGTCGGACATCTGATTACGCCTCCTCTGTAACCCTGCCGCTCCTCATAGTTACAGAGAGTACCGTCCTTGCTACCGACGCAGCCTGCAGGGGTCCTACTCAGCCGGAAACTGGCTGGGCGCCTGGGTCAGGGCCGCCTGCATGGCGGTCACCGCGGCGTCGATCGCGACCCTGGCGGTCACCGCGCTGGTGTGCGCGCGATCCATCTCACCGAGTCCGATGCAGTCGAACGCCACTCGTGCGTCATGGATGGCCGCCTCAAGCTCACGCGCGGCTTCCTCGAGCATCGCGCCAGGGCCCACACCGTCTGGCATCATCGTCAGGCTCCCTCCCGTGGCTACAGGGTCAACGGAGCAAGACACTACCCACAGCCGGGCAGGCAATCCCAGAAAGATCAGACGCTGAAAAGCCTGGCGCCTTGCTACGTGGTCGAGCCTGACCCGGCGCAGGTTAGCGTCGCCCCCTGAGCGGGCATGGCCCGCGCTAGGTGCTTCAGTCAAGACCCGGCGGGGATAGCCATGTCCCAGTCGATGTGGTGGCGGTATGGCGCGGTGGCTTGCTTGCTGTTGGCGACCATTTTCATGATGACCGGGAGAAGGGCGCGGGTGACCGGACCAGGCACCTTGCTGCTGTTGACCCGGGCCGCTTGCCGGACGATGCTTTCCACGCGGGGCCGGCGCAATGCCTCGAAGCGGGCGAACGCACGCTCTGGATCGGACAGGTCGCGCAGGCACTGGGCCAGCATGACGCCGTCTTCCATCGACAGCGAGGCACCCTGGCCCGAGGTGGGGGTCGGTGCGTGCGCGGCGTCGCCAATGACGATCATGCGGCGGTCGTACCAGGCCGGCAGGGGGTGGATGTAGTGGATGGGAGTGGCCTGGCTCATGCCGGCGGGGTCGGTGGCGTCCACGAGGCGGGCGGCCGGGCCTGCGTCCCCGGCGTAGAGACCGGCTAGGGTGCGCTTCCACTGCGCGCGGCTGACGGTTTCGATTTCACCAGGGGCGGGCTCACCGGCACGGGGCACGTTGGCGAACCACCAGACCTCGCCGCTGGGAGCGGGAACGTAGCCGAAGAAGGCCCGCCGGCCGAAGATCATCGTGTAGCTTCCCGGCTTGGCGCCGGTATCGATCCCCAGGGTGTAACCGCCAAGGTTGATCAGCCCGGTGTAGCGGGGTGAGGGCGCGTCCGGGTCGATGAGCGCACGCGTCTCCGAGTGGATGCCATCCGCTCCGATCAGCACGTCGGCGCTGGCGGCGGAGCCGTCACCGAATTCGGCGTGCACGCCTTCGCGGTCCTGCCAGGCCTTGGTAAGGCGCTTGCCGTGCTCTATCGCAATGCCGCGCCGGACCGCCTCCGCATACAGCGCCTGATAGAGATCTGCTCGCTTGCAGGTGCGACTGGTGCTATCCGGCAGCCCGGTGCGGGTAACGCCCAGGGGTTTTCCTGCCGGGCCGCGCAGTTCGATCGAGGGCGTGGGGAATCCGGTTGCCAGCCCCCGCTCCTCCGCGCCGATCGCGCGCAGCGCGTCAATGCCGTTGGGTGCGATCGTCAGGAACGACCCGGTGCCCGCGGCCGTGCCCGGATGCGCTTCGCAGACGGTCGCCTCGATCCCGGCCCTGGCCAGGGCCATCGCGGCGACCGGGCCGGCTATCCCGGCACCGATGATCAGGGCAGTACGTGCTGCGGCCATGCCACTTTCCCCGGTAGGTCTACTATAGGTAGTTACACTAGTAGAACATAAGACTAGCGTAATTACCAGTAGTAGAAGAGAATCGCTACCCGGTATGCTGCGGACATGCCGTCTGCGCCGCCGAGACCATCGCCGCCGAGACCATCGCCGCCGAGACCATCGCCGTCGGGGCTCACTGTCCTCGCGCTGCTGATTGCCGGGCCGCTGCACCCCTACGGCATGCAACGGCTGATCAAGACCTGGGGCAAGGACCAGGTCGTCAACATCGGCCAGCGGGCTAACTTGTACAAGACCATCCGGCGGCTGCACGAGGCCGGCCTCATCGCCGTCCGCCACACGGAACGCACCCAGCAATACCCGGAACGGACCGTCTACGAGCTGACCGACGAAGGCCGCCGCGCGGGGACGCGCTGGCTGGAGGACATGCTCGCCACCCCTCGCAACGAGTACCCCGCCTTCCCCGCCGCGCTGTCCTTCGCGATGCTCCTCGCCCCAGGAGAGGTCACCCGCATCCTCTCCCAGCGCCTAGGAGCGGTACGGCAACGCCTCGCGGAGCTTGACTCCCAACTCCAGGACGAGCGCCACGTGCTGCCCCGGATCGGCGTGATTGAGACCGAGTACCAGCGCGCTGTGACCGACGCCGAAGCCCGCTGGCTTGGCTCGGTCATCAATGACATCAACTCCGGCCGGCTTTTCTGGGATTACAGCCAGATCGGCCCTCAGGCGGCCCAGGACTACTCTCAAGCCACCGATTGACCCAGCCGGCCCGCAGGTTCGGTGCGCAATTCAGGCCGCGGCGGGCTGCACGGCGGCGGTATCGGCGTAGAGCTGAGCGCTAGTGAACCGGCCGTCGGCGACCTTGAACAGCCATAGGTTCTGGAAGATCACGGCCTTGCCGCTGCCCTTGAGAACTGCGGTGTTGGTGAGCTGAACGACGAAGTGATCGTCGGATTCGATGATGTCGTCGAGGTGGACGGTGAAAGAGTCCCAGACGTCGCTGCCGCCGGGGGTGCCGGTAAAGAAGCGATCGAAGGCGTCGCGGCCGGTGAACTCCCCGCCGTACGGCAGGGTGGCCGGCACCTTGAGGACGACATCGTCGCGCAGCATCGGCAGGATTGGGTGACGGTCTCTGTGCTTGAACAGGTCGGTGATCGCGGCGGCCAGTTCCGCTTTGGTGTAGGCGTCACGGGTGCCGGGAGTCTCGGCGAATGACATGACGGTTCCTCCGATCTGAAATCTGTTACTATGTAGGTCAGCATACATATTGCAACCCAGTCCGGGTAGGGACGTCATGGAACGACGATCGGACACCAAGCAGAAGATGGTGCAGGCCGCGAGGCAGCTCATCCGCGAGCGAGGCTACAACGCGACTGCCTTGTCCGACGTTCTCGAGCTCAGCGGCACGCCCCGCGGCTCGGTGTACTTCCACTTCCCCGGCGGCAAGACGCAACTGGCCATAGAGGCGGCCGAGGCGCACGCACACGAGCAGGTCACCATCATCGACCGGGCCGCTGACCAGGCCGACTCTGCGGCCCAGCTCGTCGAGCGCTACGTGGACCTCAGCCGCGAGGGCATGGCGGACAGCAACTACGGGCGCGGCTGCGGAGTCGCGCCCCTGGTGACCGAGGGCGCCGTCCAGGAGTCAGCCGACGTGGGCGAGACGACCCTCCGCGCGTTCTCGGAGATGACCGACCGGCTGGCCTTTCACTTCGTCGCCATGGGCGTCGACCGGGCGCCCGCCCGCGAGCTCGCCCATGCCGTCATCGCTTGTGTCCAGGGCGCGATGGTCACCTCCCGTGCGCTCCACAGCCCTGCGCCTTACGATGCCGTGCGCACCGTCCTGGTCAGCCAGGCGGTGAGCGTGTCGCCGAAGACCTCAGGCCGCAAGGGCAGCTAACTCCAACAGGTATGACGAATGACATAATACGTGTCAGCCTGGACGGATCTGAACATTAAGGGACTCCCTAAGTACGGTGCATGAGCTTTCATGCGCCGGACTGGGTTGTTACGGTGAGGCAGGTGGACGCTGGAAGGCCTCCTGCCCGGGAGGCCACTCTCGTCAGCCAGGTCTCCGCGGCCAGTGAGCGCGCGGAACCACCCGCGAGCCCACTCAGGCTTGCTTTCGCCAGCTTCCTGATGCTGTTCGTGGAACTCGCCCTGATCAGGTGGGTCGGCGCGAACAACGTCTACGTGAACGGCGCCACGAATTTCGTGCTGCTTGCCAGCTTCCTCGGGATCGGGATCGGCTTCCTCAACGCCCGGACCGGGCGTGACTACGTCCGCTGGACGCCGGTGGCGCTGCTGCTGCTCGTGGGCTTCGTGATCGCATTTCCCGTGGTGGCGGTGACGGTTAGCGGGCCCAACCCGTACCACGGCGTGGGCAACATGCACGCGCTTCCCCAGCCGCTGAGCCTCGCGGTCGTTTTCGTGCTCGTCGTGGGCGTGATGGCGGGCATTGGCCAAGCGGTCGCCAGGACCTTTGTCAGGTTCCGGCCGCTGAACGCCTACCGGCTGGACGTCCTGGGCAGCATAGCCGGGATCGCGGTTTTCTCGTTGATGGCCTTCCTCAACCTGCCGCCGGGCTACTGGGGGGCGGTCGCCGGCGTCGGCCTGGTCGTGCTGTTGCTGCCACGTCCCCAGCTGTGGCAGCTAGCCGCGGCGGGTGGCGTCATCGCGCTGCTTGCTGTGGAATCGATCCTGCCTGGGCAACTGTGGTCGCCCTACAACAAGCTGACCATCCAGTACACGCAGTACAGAGGGCAGCCCGCGATCGGCGTGAGCGCGAACAACATTCCGTACCAGATGGCCATCTCGCTCAAGGCGATGAGCCCCACGTCGACTGTCCAGTTCTACCCGTACCGGCACGTCACCCGCGCCAGCCTGGGCAACGTACTGATCATCGGGGCAGGGACGGGCAACGATGCCGCCGTCGCCCTGTACGAGGGCGCCAGGCACGTTGACGCCGTCGATATCGATCCCCTGCTGTTTCAGGTTGGCAACTCGCACCCAGATCATCCCTACCAGAACAGCAGGGTCACCGTGCATGTCGGTGACGGCCGGGCCTTCCTGGAAGACACCAGCCAGCGGTACAACCTGATCTTGTTCGCACTGCCCGACTCGACGGCCGTGCTGCCCGGCCAGTCCGGTATCAGGCTGGAGAGCTTCCTGCTGACCGAGCAGGCTATCGCCGCGGCCAAGGCGCATCTTGCGCCGGGCGGCACCTTCGCGATGTACAACTATTACCAGCCGTTCCTGCTGGACAGATACGCGACAACGATCGAGGACGTGTACCACCAGACGCCCTGTGCGGATATTCAGCCAGGAGGGCGCGGCGGCGGCAGGGTGCTTGCCGCGCTCACCGTTCACCCAGGCGGCCAGGTGGCGAACTGCAGCACATACTTCGCCGGCCCGCGGCTCGCGCCGTCGACGGACGACCACCCGTTCCCCTACCTGGAAACGGCCAGCATCCCCATCACCTTCCGGTGGATGCTCGCCGGGATCCTGCTCGGGTCGCTGGTCTTCGTGCGGCTCGGCGGCGGCCGCTTCAAGGGGATGCGGTTCTACATCGACCTGGCGTTCATGGGTGCCGCCTTCCTGCTGCTCGAAACCAAGAACATCGTCCAGTTCGCCTTGCTGTTCGGCACCACCTGGTTTGTGAACTCCCTCGTCTTCGCCGGGGTCCTGCTCGCGGTGTACCTCGCGGTGGAGACCGCCAGGCACGTGCGGCTGCCAAGGCCGGCCGTGCTCTACGGATTCCTCGTCGCGTCGCTGGTCCTGGCTTGGCTGGTGCCCCAGGAATCGCTGCTGACCCTGCCGGTAGTCGCGCGCTTCTTCGCGGGCAGCGCCCTGGCCTTCGCCCCCGTATTTCTCGCGAACCTGGTGTTCGCGCAGCGGTTCTCCGACGTGGCGAACTCGGGGACGGCCTTCGCCGTCAACCTTCTCGGCGCGATGGTCGGTGGCGCGCTGGAGTACCTGTCCCTGGTCACCGGATATCGCTTCCTGCTGATCGTGATCGGCGTGCTGTACGGACTGGCCTTCCTGACCGGCCTGACAGGCAGACGGGCACCCCTGCCAGACTAGGGGCACCACGCGCAGCATGATCGGGGGACGGCGATGAACGAGGACGACGCGTTCCTGTCCGAGGTAATTCCTCAACTCAGGCAGGAGATCACCGCACTGCACAGCGGCGATGCCCAGCCGCGCAAGGCACTGTGGTCACACGACGATTCGGTCACGCTGTTCGGTGCCGAGCTGTCCGGGCGCGGCTGGAGTGAAATCGAGCCCGTGTTCGATCGTCTCGCGGCCAGCTTTTCCGGCAGCGGATCCGGTGACTACGAGATCCTCAGCGCGGGCGTGAGCGGCGATCTTGGCTACGTCGCCGCGATCGAGCGCTCCGTCGCCGCCCGGGCGGGCGGCGACCCGCACCCCTACGCGCTGCGCGTCACCACGGTGCTTCGCCGCGAAGATGGCGCCTGGAAGATCGTGCACCGCCATGGTGACCCGTTCGACGACTCAGCGCGAAAGATGGTCGCGGCCAGGAAAGAACAGCGGCCCACGTAGCATCAGCGGCCGACGCGGGCCAGGCTACACGTTGAACCTGAACTCGACCACGTCGCCGTCTTGCATGACGTAGTCCTTGCCCTCGACGCGGACCTTGCCGGCGGCGCGCGCCGCGGCGACCGAGCCCGCCGCGATGAGGTCGTCGAACGAGACGATCTCCGCCCTGATGAAGCCGCGCTGGAAGTCGGTGTGGATCACCCCGGCCGCCTCGGGGGCGGTCGCGCCGATCGGGATCTCCCAGGCCCGCGTCTCCTTCGGGCCCGCGGTCAGGAACGTCTGCAGCCCGAGGGCACGGAACCCGGCCGACGCGAGCTGCGACAGCCCTGGCTCCCCCATCCCGGCCTCGGCGAGCAGCTCGGCCGCCTCGTCTTCCGGCAGTTCGGTCAGGTCCGCCTCGGTCTTCGCGTCGAGGAAGATCGCCTCGGCGGGCGACACCAGCGACGCGAGCTGCTTCCGCAGCCCCTCGTCGGACAGCTCCCCCACGTCCATGTTGAAGACGTAGAGGAACGGCTTCGCGGTCAGCAGGTGCAGCTCGCGCAGCGCGGACAGCGAGATACCCGCCGCGGCCGCGCCCGCGTACAGCGTCGTCCCCGAGTCCAGCACAGACACGGCGGCCTCCGCCGCCGCGGCGACCTCGAGCCGCTCGGGGTCCTTGGAGAACTTCGTCTCCTTCGTCAGCCGGGGCAGCGCCTTCTCGAGGGTCTGCAGGTCGGCGAGGATCAGCTCCGTGACGACCGTCTCGATGTCGCCTTCCGCGTCGGCGGACCCCTCCACCCGCGTCACGTCGGGATCGGCGAAGACGCGGACCACCTGGCAGATCGCGTCCGTCTCCCGGATGTGGCCGAGGAACTGGTTGCCGAGGCCCTGCCCCTGGGAGGCGCCCTTGACGAGTCCGGCGATGTCGGTGAACCGGACCGAAGCGGGCACCACCCGCGCCGAGTTGTACAGCGCCGCCAGCGCGCCAAGCCGCGAGTCGGGGACGCCGACCACGCCGACGTTCGGCTCGATCGTGGCGAACGGGTAGTTCGCCGCGAGCGCACCCGCCCGGGTCAGCGCATTGAACAGGGTGGACTTGCCCACGTTGGGCAGCCCGACGATTCCGATAGACAGGCTCACGTACCGCGAGTTTAGTGCCGCTAGTACTGCGCGGCGTACTGCGACGTGTCGATGCGCGCCTCGATGACCAGCGGCCTGACCCGGCCGGAAAACGCCGTGGACAGCGCCTTCTCCAGCCCGGACACGTTCTCCACGCGGATGCCGTCGCAGCCGAGCGACTCCGCGAGCACGGGGATATCGACCCGGTCCACGGCGGTCGCGGTGAGCGGGTAGCCCAGCGCGGCCTGGTGCAGCTCGATCCTGTTCAGGCTGCCGTCGGAGAAGACGACCACCACGAGGCTCAGGCCGAGCCGCGCGGCGACAGCCAGCTCAGTCGCGGTCATGCCGAACCCGCCGTCCCCGGCCAGGCACACGACGGGGCCGGGAGCCGACGCCGCGGCGCCGATCGCGGCCGGCAGCCCGAAGCCCATCGCCGACAGCCCGTTCGTGATCAGCGTCTCCCTGGGCGCGTACGCGCTCCACGCCTGGCCGGCCGTGATCTTGTGCGACCCCACGTCGGTCGTCACCACGGTCCCGGCAGGCGAGGCCGCACGCACGGTCGTCACGACCTCCGACGGGTTCAGCCGGCCCGGGGTGTAGCCCGCCTGCCAGCCGTCCCGCAGCGCGGCGCGGTGCGCCGCCACTTCCGCCTCCTGCCAGCGCGGCGCCCCGTCCCAGGACGCGAGCAGCCACGACAGCGCGGCCGCCACGTTCCCCACGACCTCGGTCGCGGCCGGGTACACCTGGTCGGTGTTCGGCGTGGTGTCCACGTGCAGCACCGGCACCGACAGCCGCCACGGCGTGATCAGCTCCACCGCGTCGAACCCGGCGGTGACGATCAGGTCGGCGGTCGCGAGCAGGTCCCAGATCACCCGGTGCCCGGCCATGTCGAGCACCCCCGCGAAGTACGGGTGGTCCTCGCTGAGCACGCCCTTGGCCATCGCCCCGACCACGACGGGCAGGCCCGCCCGCGTGGCGAGCTCCGCGAGCGCCGGGCCCGCGCCGCACCGTACCGCGCCGCCGCCCGCGAGCAGCACCGGCCGCCGCGCGCCGCGCAGCTGCCGCAGCGGGTCTTCACCGAAGAAATCAAGGCTTCCGGTGGCCGGGCCCAGCGGCGGCACTGTCCCGTCACCGCCCTCGACAGTCATTCCGAACGTATCCGTGGTGACTGTCAAGTGCACCGCCCCAGGGCGCTCGGCCGTGGCAGTCCGCAGCGCCTTCCGCAGCACCGTGTCCGCTGAGCCCGCCTCCAGGCGGGCGGCCAGCTTGGTGACCGGTCCGAACAGCCGGCCCTGGTCCACGACCTGGTGCTTCCAGTACTGCTCGCGTGAGCTCGCCACCTGGCCGGAGACCGCCAGCATCGGCACCCGGTCCAGGGTGGCGCCCGCGACGCCGTTGAGCAACGCGGTCGATCCGGGTCCCAGCGTGGACAGGCAGACGCCGAGTCCCCCGGTGCGCATCGCGGCGCCCTCGGCCATGAACGCGGCGCTCGCCTCCCTGATGGCGGCGATCATCGCCGGGCCGGAGTCGCGGGCCGCCTCCATGAACTCGACGACGGACTCCCCCGGGTACCCGAATACCCGCGTCACCCCCGCCTGACGCAGGTAGGAGGCCAGGGCAGACGCAACCGTACGTTCAGAATGCATAATTCTTTCCCTCTCTGCGAGGGTCAGGGAAGAGATCGACAGCCGTCATCACCCTAATGTCCGGCCCGGTTAATCCGGGCAGAAGCGATGGTTAACAAGTCGCTGGTGCGATGCAGTTGAGCACCATCTTGGGGGGACCAGCAATGAGCGATTTCCATGCCACCCACCCGGAATACGCGGCCACTGCCCGGCTCGACGCGCTGCGCGCCACGGAGTACTCCTACCTGGACGAGGGCGGCCACGTTTACCTCGACTACACGGGCGCCGGCCTGTCCGCGCAGTCGCAGCTGGTCGCGCACACCGCGCGGCTGCGGGCCGGCTGCTACGGCAACCCGCACTCGGACAATCCCACGTCAAGTGCGTCGACGCGGCTAGTGGAGCAAGCGCGCGAAGCCGTGCTGCGCTTCTTCAACACCACGGCGGCGGAGTACGCGGTGATCTTCACGCCCAACGCGACCGGCGCCTGCCGGCTGGTCGCCGAGGCGTACCCGTGGGGGCCGGGGACCTCGTTCGTGCTGACGGCCGACAACCACAACTCGGTCCACGGGATCAGGGAGTACGCGCAGGCCCGCGGCGCGCGGGTCACGTACGCCGCGCTGAGCGGGGCTGACCTGCGCACCAGCGACACGGACGTGACCGTGGCGTTCTGCCAGAGCCACGGAGCCTGGGGCGCGCGGGGCGCCTCAGGCTCCGGGTCGTCCGGGTCGTCCGGGTTGTTCGCCTACCCGGCGCAGTCCAACTTCAGCGGCGTGCAGCACCCGCTGCGCTGGGTGCGGCAGGCCCAGGCCGCCGGGTACGACGTGCTGCTCGACGCGGCGGCGTTCGTTGGGACGAATTCACTGGACCTGTCCGCGATCCGGCCCGAGTTCGTGGCGATGAGCTGGTACAAGGTGTTCGGGTTCCCGACCGGGGTCGGCTGCCTGCTGGCCCGGCGGGACGCGCTCGCCCGGTTGCGCCGGCCGTGGTTCTCCGGCGGCACGATCCTCGCGGCCAGCGCGCAGGGCGGCTGGCACCGGATGCTCGGCGACGAGGCCGGATTCGAAGACGGCACGGTGAACTTCCTGTCGATCCCCGACGTGACAACCGGGATCGACTGGGTCAGTGACATCGGCGTCGACCTGATCCACCGGCGGGTGTCGATGCTGACCGGGTGGCTGCTCGAGTGCCTCGGCCGGATGCGGCACAGCTCCGGCGAGCCGATGGTCCGGCTGTACGGGCCGTCGACGGTCGAGGCGCGCGGCGCCACCGTCGCGCTGAACTTCCTCGACCCCGACGGCCGGGTGGTCGACGAGCGCGCGGTGGGCCGGGACGCGGCCGCGGCCGGCATCTCGCTGCGCACCGGGTGCTTCTGCAATCCGGGGGCGGGCGAGCGGGCGTTCGGGCTGACCAGGGAGGTGCTGCGGGGGCAGCGGCTCCGGGACCTCGGGTCGCGGATGTCGTCGGTGGACGATTACCTGAGCCTGGTCGGGCTGCCGACCGGCGGCGCGGTCCGGGTGTCCCTCGGCGTCGCGTCCACACTGGCCGACGTGGAGGCGTTCCTCGACTTCGCCGAGCGCAGCTACCGCGACCGCTGGCCGGACCTCGCCGGCCTGGCGGCGCGCCACGCCTGCTGACCGCGGCGGCAGCGGGCCTGCGGGACATGAAGGCGGCGGCCCTGTACCGGGAAGCCAGACACGAGTAGCGTGACCGCCGTGGAACGGTCTGCCGTGGCCGGCGCACCGGGAGTTCGGCATGGCTTTCCCACTGAGCTAACCGCCTTCGTCGGCCGTGCCGAGGCAGTGGCCGAGGTCGCCGACCGGCTAACCCGGTACCGCCTGGTGACGCTGACCGGCCCGGGAGGAGCCGGAAAGACCCGGCTGGCCGGACAAGTGGCCAGCCGGACGGCGGCCAGGTTCGCCGACGGTGTGTGGCTCGCGGAACTCGCGGCGGTGACGGATCCAGCCCAGGTAGCCAGCATGGTAGGCGCGGCGCTTGGCCTCCGCGATCTGCCGGCGGAAGCGGCCGCCGAGCCGCTGGCCCGCGCCCTCGGCCGCCGCCAGCTGCTCCTGGTACTGGACAACTGCGAGCACGTGGTCGGCGCCGCGGCAGAGCTGTGCGCACGGCTGCTGCTAGCCGCCGATGACGTGCGCATACTGGCCACGAGCCGGGAGCCGCTACGGATCGCCGGAGAGGCGCGGTACCGCGTGGGCGCGCTGTCCCTCCCAGCGGCCGGCGACCTGGCCGCCGCAGCGGAATGCGAGGCCGTAGCGCTGTTCGCGGACCGCGCGCGACGAGCGGACCCGGGATTCGCCCTGGACGCGGATGTGCTGGCAACCGTGGCGCAGCTGGTGACCCGGCTGGACGGCCTGCCGCTAGCGATCGAGCTGGCGGCCGCGAGGGCCGACGTGCTCGGCGTCGCGCAACTGCTGGACCGCATCAACGACCGATTCAGCCTGCTCGTCGACGCCGACCGGCTGGCCGAGGAGCGGCAGCGCTCCCTGGCCGCCGCGGTCCGGTGGAGCTATCAGCTGCTTGACGGCGCCGAGCAGCGGGCCTTCCGCGCGCTGGCCGCCTTCCCCGGGCCGTTCACCCTGGATGCGGCCGAGGCGATCACCGGCGTCCAGGCCGAACGGGGCGTGCTGCGGCTGGTGGAGTGCTCGCTGGTGCTGCCACCGCGGACCGGGCCCGACGGCCGGTCCCGGTACGCGATGCTCGAGACGCTGCGCGCCTACGCGGCCGGACTGCTGGCCGAGGCCGGTGAGGAAGCGGAGGTCAGCGCCGCCGTCGCCGCGCACGCGGCCGAAATCTCGAAGGAGGCCGCCGCCGCGATACACACGTGCGGCCGGGAGGTGGACGGCCTCCGGCAACTGGACGCCGAGGATGTCACCGTGCACCACGCGCTCGCCTGGGCACTGGACCACGACCCCGGCGCGGCGCTGCGGCTCGCGCTCACCCTGGCGACCTGGTGGCAGCTGCGGGGGCGGCTATCCAGCCAGGCGCCGCTGCTGGCCGCGGCGGCCCAACATGCCCAAGCCGGCACTGATGCGTGGTGCCTGGCCCGGCTGTGGCTTGGCCAGGTAGCCGGCCATGCCCAGGATCCGCCCGCCATGCTGGAGCACTTCACCGCGGTCAGGGACGCGCTCGAGGACCCGCGTGCTCCTGCGGCACGGTCAGGAAAAACGTTGCTGCCGCACTGCCTGACTGCCCGGTCATCGGCGTTGCTCCGGGTGGGCCGGGTCACCGAGGCCGTCGACGACGGGCGCCGGGCAGTGCGCCTTGCCAGGGAGTCCGCCGACCAGGGTGTGGAGGCGATGGCCCTGGCCAGCCTCAGCCTGGCGATCTGTCAGAGCGGCGACCGGGAGAGCGCGCTGCGGCTCGCGCGCCAGGCAGAGCGGATCGCGGAGGGACACGCGGACGTGCTGCGGAGGGGCCTCGGCGAGATCATCGCCGGGGTCCTGATCGAGGCCGGGGACCTGGCCGCCGCGGAGCGGGCCTGCGCGGCGGCGCTCACTGCGTGCCAGGAAGTGGGCGACCAGGCCAATCTGTGGCTGGTGCTGTGGCATAGGACAGTCCTGGATCTGCGGACCGGGCGCACCGACGCGGCCGCGGCGCATCTTCGCGAGCTGCTCCAGGCCGCCGCGCAGACTGGCCGGCGGCCTCTCGTGCATCTCGGCCTGGACTGCTGCGGTCACCTGTGCTCGGCGACCGGCCGGCCGGCCGAGGCGGTCACGGCCTGGGCGGCGATGTCCGCCCTGGCCGGCCCCTGGCGGCCGCCGCCGGGGGGCCTGACTCCGGCCCGGCGGGACATGCTGCGGCGGCAGTCCCTTGACCTGCTCGGCCAGCCCGCGGCCCGGGTGGCCGAGGAGCGCGGCGCAGCCATGAGCCTGGGCACGGCCACCGAGTACGCTCTGCTGCTCGCCGCGGACCCGCGGCCGCCGGCCGGCGACGGGGCGGCAGCCGCGGCGACCGGCGCGACCGCGGGCCAGACGACGGGCCTGGCCAGGCTGAGCCCGCGGGAACGTGAACTCGTCACGCTGGTCGCGCGCGGACACACCGACGCGCAGATCGCCGCCGAGTTGTTCATTACCGTGCGCACGGTGACCTCGCACCTGGACCGGATCCGGGACAAGACCGGCTGCCGCCGCCGCGCCGACCTCACCAGGCTGGCCCTCAGCGCGGGCCTGGTATAGCCAGCGTCCCCGGGATCGCGGGTTACGAGCCGGCCGTGGCGGGGAGCTTGCCTGTCGCCCCGAGTTTGTAGCCGATGATCATGGCTCGCTGCGTACTGGATATCACGACGCCCGCGCCGGCGATGACGTAGTCGCCGTCGACGGCGACCGGGGCGTTGCTCCACGCGGACATCACAGTCTTGAACACGATGGCGCCGGTAGTCGCGTCGAGCGCGTACAGGCCGCCCTGGAAGGTCGTGGTGAGCACGACGTCATTGGTCACCGTCGCGGCGCCGTACGGCGAGGACGGCAGCAGGGTGTCCCAGTCGACGGTGCCGGTGCCCTGATTGACCGCGACCACCTCGCCGGTGGCCTTGTCGATGGCCTGGAACTGGGCGGTCAGGGACTCGGCGAAGCCGGCTGGGGACATCGGCATCGCGAGGTCGCTGACGGCGGCGAAGGTGGTGGCACCGTTGCTGGCCAGCGGGGTTTCTACGCCGCCGTCAAGGACTGGTTCGAGGCAGTAATGCGCGGGCAGCACGCCGTGTGAGGCTGGTGTGGCGTGCTCTGTGAGCAGGCCGTCGTTCTCGTGCCCGTCGTGCGTGCCTACCGGGAGCTTCCACAGCAGCTTGCCGGTCTGAGCGTCCAGTTCGATGACGAGGCCGGCCTTGCCGCCGTCGATCACCACCGGGCGCCCGTTCGCGGTGGTGAGCACCGGCGAGTTCTGCAGGTCCCAGTCGTACAGATCGTGCGGGGTCAGCTGGTAATACCACAGCAGCTTCCCGGCCGGGCTCAGCTTGACCACCGAGTCGGTGTACAGATCCGGGCCCGGCCGGCTGCTGCCCTCCGGGTAGCTCTTGGTGCCGAAGACCGGAGCGGGGTTGCCGGTGCCGAGGTAGATGTTGCCCTGGGCGTCGAACGACGGCGCGTTCCACAGCCCGCCGCCGGAGTTGACGCCCGGGTCGCCCCACAGGTCCTGGACCTGGTCCCAGGACCACTCCGGCGTCCCGGTCCGCGCGTTCAGCGCCCACAAGATCCCCTCGCCGCCGCCGAGGTACCCGCCCACGCGCGGGTTCACCGGCACGGTGGACACGTACACGGTGCCGTGGTTGTAGCCGGGGGCCATGTCGATGCCCTCGTGATCGTTGCCGATCAGCGTCCGGCTCCACAACTGCGCTCCGGTCCTCGCGTCGAGTGCCACCGCGGCCTGGTCGGTGGCCGCGTACACCACGCCATCGGCCACCGTGACGCCGTCCGGGCCGCCGTTGGGCGAGTTGTACTCGTGCCTCCACAAGACCTTGCCCGTGGCCAGGCTGATCGCCATGACGTTGGACTCCAGGTCCTGGACGTACACCACCCCGTTCACGATCACCGGTGTAGACGCGTAGGCCCCCGCGGAGTGGGCCGTCGAAATCGTCAGCGGCACGGTCCACGCCACCCCGAGTTTCGACACGTTCGCGCTGGTGATCGAGCTGGCCACGTCGCGGGTGTTGGCCAGGTCGGCGCCTGGCTGCGTCCAGCCCGCCGCGGGCTGGCCCGTCGCGGCCTGGGCGGTCCCGGTGACCGCCGTGCCGGGCTTGGACGGGCACGCCAGGGCGCCCGGCCTGCCGCTACCGCTGCCCGAGCAGCCGCCCGCGGCCAAGCTCGCCGCGACCACCAGCGCCGCCCCCGCCACCGCGGACCTGCGGGCACCGGCCGGGCCGGCCTCGTTTCTCATGGCTCACCGCTCCTGGTGTTCACGTCCCTGAACAGCTCAGCCATCACGGTGGCACGGCGGCCTGGCCGGCAGCAGGGGTGGAATCACCCACACCAGCGCGGCCGCCTGCGGCGAGCTCACCGTAACCGGCAGCCAGTGATATATCGCGCAGGGCAGCTCTACCTGACCTGGCACGCTGTCCGACCGCGGGCACCTCGATGGCCGCCCGCGCGCCAACTATTGTCGCCAGTTCCCGCGCGTGTCGCCGGGCAGCGGGCGCCCGGACGTGTCAATACTGGACTGGTGACCGTATTCGCCTTGCTGGCCGGCATCGTGATCGGCGCGGTGATCGGATACCTGCTGGCCCGAAACCGCTTCGCCACCGCGGCGGCGACCGCGCAAGAGCGCGCCCGCGCCGCGGAGGACAAGGCCGCACTGATCGAGCGCACCGCAAGCGAGCGGACCGCGCTGGCCGACGGGCAGCTCGCGCAGCGTTTCGAGGTGGAGACGCTGGTCGCGCCCATGCGGGAGACGCTGGCCCGCGTCGAGCAGCAGTTGCGTGAATCCGACATCGCGCGGACCCGGTCGCACGCGGAGCTCGCCCAGCAGGTGGAGTTCGCCCGCCGCGGCGCCGAACAGCTCCGTGAGCAGACCCAGGCACTGGTCACCGCGCTGCGGCGGCCGGAAGCGCGCGGCCGCTGGGGCGAACTCCAGCTGCGCCGGGTCGTCGAGCTCGCCGGGATGGTCGCGCACTGCGACTTCGACGAGCAGGTGGTCGTCGAAGGCGGGCAGCGCCCCGACATGGTGGTCCGGCTGGCCGGCGGCAAGAACGTGGTCGTGGACTCCAAGGTGTCGCTCGCCGCGTATCTGGAGGCGGCGTCCGTAGCGGACGACGCGGTGCGCGAGGCGCGGCTCGACGCGCACGCCCGGCACCTGCGGGCGCACGTCGATCAGCTCGGCGCGAAGGCGTACTGGTCCGCGCTTCCCGAGACGCCGGAGTTCGTGATCTTGTTCATCCCCGGCGAGGCGTTCCTCGCGCCCGCCCTGGAACGCGACCCGGAGCTGCTCGAGCACGCGCTGGCTCGCCGGGTGCACATCGCGACGCCCACCACGCTCGTGTCCATGCTGCGCACCGCGCAGTACGCCTGGCAGCAGCAGGCGCTGTCGGAGAACGCGCGGGCCGTGTTCGAACTCGGCCGGGAGCTGCACGAGCGGCTGGCGGGCATGGGGCGGCACGTGGAGCGGGTCGGCAAGTCGCTGACGTCGGCCGTCAGCGCCTACAACCAGGCGGTCGGCTCGCTGGAGACCCGGGTGCTGCCCAGCGCCCGGCGGCTCGCCTCGCTCGGCATCGTGAACGCGGACCTGCCCGCGCCCGCCGTCGTCGAGGAGGCGGCGCGTCCACTGTCCGCGCCGGAACTCGTGGTCGCAGAGCCGCTACCGTGACGACAGTGATGAAGCGCTACCAGCACCGGTTTCAGGGACAGTTCAGGCAGTGGCGGGGAAGACCGCCGCAGCGGCGGCCCGGAGAACGGCTGACCGGGCGCGGCGGCGTGCTCGTGGTGTTCGCGGTGTGCTTCCTCGGCCTGCTCGTGGCGGACTGGGCGAACTGGGGGGAACTCGCTTACGCGGTGTTCTTCATGGCCAGCAGCCTGACCGCGTACTACGTGCGGCCGGCCGGCCTGCTGCCGGTGGTGGTGTCTCCCCCGCTGCTGTTCTTCGCCGCGTGCGTGCTGGAGAAGGTGCTGACCTCGGCCGGGCTGCTCACGGCGTTCTCCGGCACCGTGGTCGCGCTGGCTAACTCGGCGGGCTGGCTGTTCGCCGGGACCGCGCTGACGATCCTCATCGCGCTGCTGCGCGGCCTGCGTTCCCAGGTCCGCGACTTGGTGGTCGCGCTGCGCTCGTTATCGGCTCGTTATCGGCTCGTTATCGCGGTGCCCGCAGCTCGCGCGGGAGCTGGAACACCATCCGTTCCTTGACCGCCTCGACCTCTTCCACGTGCTCGAACCCGAGCGCGGCGAGCTTGCCGAGGACGCCGTTGACGAGATCTTCCGGGACCGAGGCCCCGCTCGTCACGCCGACCGTTTCGACTCCGTCCAGCCAGCGGTCGTCGACCTCTCCGGCGTCGTCGACGAGGTAGGCGGCGGCGCCGGCCTCCTTGGCTACCTCGACAAGCCGGACCGAGTTGGACGAGTTCGGCGAGCCGACGACGAGGACCACATCGGCGTCACGGGCGATGACCTTGACGGCTGCCTGCCGGTTCTGGGTGGCGTAGCAGATGTCGTCGCTCGGCGGGTCGATCAGCTGCGGGAAGCGCTCACGCAGCGCGGCGACCGTCTGCACGGTCTCGTCGACCGACAGCGTGGTCTGGGACAGCCAGACCACCTTGGCCGGGTCGCGCACCTCGACGCTCGCCGCGCCCTCGGGGCCGTCGACGAGCGTGACGCGCTCGGGGGCCTCGCCGGTGGTGCCGACGACTTCCTCGTGGCCCTCGTGGCCGATGAGCAGGATGTCGTAGTCCCCGGACGCGAAGCGCCTAGCCTCGTTGTGCACCTTGGTGACGAGCGGGCAGGTCGCGTCGATGGCCTGCAGCCCGCGTTCCTGGGCCGCTTGCCGCACCTCGGGCGCGATGCCGTGCGCGGAGAACACGACGACCCCGCCCTCCGGCACCTCGTCGGTGTCCTCGACGAACACTGCGCCGCGCTTCTCCAGCTCGTTGACGACGTGGGTGTTGTGCACGATCTGCTTGCGCACGTATACCGGCGCACCGAACCTGGTGAGCGCGATTTCCACGGATTGCACAGCCCGGTCGACCCCTGCGCAGTAGCCTCGTGGCTTCGCCAGCAGGACCCGGCGGTGGGTCTCAGACATGCCTCCCATGGTAGGCGAGAGACTCGGCCGGGCGATCAGATGCCCTGCCTGTATCGGTAATCACGGATCCGCCGGACGCCGTGGCGGGGCTAATGAAGATACCGCCTTAATTAAGGCACAACGGACCGGCCCCCTGCTGCGGCACACTGGTGAGTACCCGTCCCCTAGGAGAGTGTGATATGCGTGTCCCGCAGGTGAACGAGCGCGTGAAGGAAGCCCCGGCGCATGCGCTGCGCGCATTGTTCGCGGGCATTGGCCAGTTGCTGTCTGCTTCCGACAAGCTCCGTGGCAAGTCCGCCCCTGCTCAGGCGCCCGCTGAAACCAAGACCGCGACCCCGGAAACGGTGACGCCTGAGACTGTGACGCCGGAGAAGGCGGCGCCGAAGACGGCCACGCCTGAGACCGTCACACCGGAAACTGTGACGCCTGAGACCGT
>Ga0335075_10002664_pt1 | contig 28566 bp, 28 predicted proteins | sample Lox_Sample_24_FD_206723 | JGI IMG/M metagenome (GOLD analysis project Ga0335075, IMG submission 206723) | Soil microbial communities from Loxahatchee National Wildlife Refuge, Florida, United States - Lox_Sample_2.4 | ecosystem: Environmental > Terrestrial > Soil > Wetlands | place: USA...
ATGTGCAGCAGATCACACGGGTTCTTAACCACAGGGTCAAAGAGCTGTTTCCCGACGGCGCGGTGGACCGGGCGGAGTTGCTGCGGGATGACGCGAATCCCGGCCAGCTGACGGTCCGGGTGTTTGTTCCCGCGACGGAAGACCTGGCCGCGTGGGCCGCCGCGCACCGGGAGCGGATGGAAGAGCTGCGCCGTGAGCTGTCGCTGCGGCTGCCGTCGGCGCGGCTGCTCGAGTTCAGCTCCGACGCACCGGATGCCGTGGTGGTCAGCATGCCGGACGACGGGTCGCTCGCCGCCGAGCAGCTGTCCGGCCGGGACATCGTGACGAAGGCGATGGAGCTGCTGCGCGAGCACTACGTGTTCCCCGACCTGGCCGGGCAGGTCGCCGTGGCCGTCGAGGCGCGGCTGGCGGCCGGGGAGTACGACAACCTGGACGAGATCACGCTCACCGAGCTGCTCACCGGCCACCTGCAAGAAGGCACCGGCGACAAGCACCTCGCGGTACGCCTCGGCGGCGGCCCAGGCCCCGGTCCAGGCCCAGGCCAAGGCCCCGGTCCAGGCCAAGGCCCCGGTCCAGGCCAAGCCCCCGGTCCAGGCGAAGGCCCCGGCTCCGGCCCCCGCCCTGGTCCAGGTCCCGGTCCGGGTGCCGGCCCCCGCCCAGGCCCCGGACCGGGTCCCGGACCCGGGCGTGGTCCCGGCCCCGGACGCCCCGAGGGCGACGAGCCTGCCGACCGTGAGGTGCGGCGGCTGAGAATGCGCCAGATGGGGCGGCTGGACAACTTCGGCATCCACCGCGTCGAACGCCTGGACGGCAACGTCGGCTACCTGGACCTGCGCCGGGTGGCGCTCCCAGAGAACGCCGGCCCGGCCATCGCCGCCGCGATCGAACTGATCAGCGGGACCTACGCGCTGATCCTTGACCTGCGCCAGAACGGCGGCGGCTCACCCCACGGGGTGGCGCTCTGGTGCAGCTACCTGCTTCCGGAGAAGCCCCAACACCTCAACGACATCTTCCAGGCCGACACCGGGGAGACCACGCAGTTCTGGACGCAGCCGTACCTGCCGGGCAGCCGCTACCCCGACCGCCCGCTGTACGTGCTGACGAGCAGCCGCACGTTCTCCGGTGGCGAGGACCTCTGCTACACGCTGCAGGCACTCGGCCGGGCAGAAGTGATCGGCGAGACGACCGGCGGCGGCGCCCATCCCACGCGGCCATTCCCCATCAGCCCCGCCGTGCACATCGCGGTACCGTTCGCGCGCTCGATCAACCCGATCACCGGCGTGAACTGGCAGGGCATCGGCGTCCTGCCGGATACCCCGGCGCCCGCGGACGAGGCCTACGATGTCGCCTACGCCAGGGCGCTCAGGCACGTCACCGAACTCGCCGACGTCCCGCCCCCCATCGCCGACGAGGCCAGAGACGCACTCGCCGCTCGCCCCGGACGCCAAGGCGATCAACCGGGACATTAGCCCGCCGCGGTCCGGTTCATCCTTCCGGTGTATTCGCGGCCCGGTCGGCTGGTTCACCTGCTCCCGCATCTAGGGACCGGAACCCGCCGCCTGCGACGGAACCCTGGCAGCTGCCCGACTTCACAGCCGAACGACTGACCGCAGGCGAGCAGTCAAACACGTCGCGCTTGAGCAAAGTGGCACACCCTCCTTGAGCAGGTACGACATGCTCGAACGCAATCAAACGCGATGAGGTGTGACAAAAAATCGGGATTTCGCGCTGAACGTCATGAGATGAGGACACGCCATTCGCCCGGGATCACCCGGCGGGCCGCGGAGCGACTGCTCGACGGATCCGCCGGGTCGGGCCCGGATCAACTGGTCCACGTGCTGAGCGCCGCGGCGGCGCCGGCCCGCGAAGGTGAGCTCGCGGGCGAGCGCGCCGCCGTGGCGGCGTTCGAGGCCAGCCCCCCGTGCGCGGCGGGGCCTCTCAGTCATGCCGAAACTCCCAGGAAGAGGAAGATGCCGAACCTCCCGATTGTGAGTCTTATTTCAACCAAGGTCGTGGCCTGGTCGCTGGCCGGCCTGGTGGTCGCCGGCGGTGCCACCGCGGGGACGGTCGCCTTCACCAGTTCGGGTCCGACGCCCACGGGCAACGGCGGCGCGGGCGCGCCTGCCGCTAGCCCGGCCGGCAATGGCGAAGCGACCAGCCAGGGAAACAGCACCGCCCCGGCCGGCTCCGACTCGTCGGCCGCGACGGGTTCTTCTGGCAACGCGTCGATGTCTCCGTCCCAGCTGTGCACCGACCTGACGACCAAGGTCCAGTCGATCATGGGCGAGACGGCCGGCCCGGCGGACGGGGCCGCGCTCGCGCCGGTCCTGGCCAACCCCGCCGTCGGCCAGGTGCTAACGACCGCACCGGTCAGCGGACTGCTGACCACGGTTGACAACGCGACCGCCGTGCCCGACTACTGCGGCCTCGTGCTCGACCTGCCGACGGTCCCGGTGCCCGGCGCCTTCACCCGGCTTCCCGCCTCCGTCCTTGGCCAGGCACTTGACGCGCTGCCGGCCACCGACCTGGCCGGAGTGCTGAACTCCCTGCCGACTACCGAGCTGACCCAGACGCTCGGCGAGTTGTCGCCGACGCAGCTGTCCTCGGTCTTCACGACGCTCTCGCCGGGCGCGGCGGGCAGCGTGCTGAGCGCCCTTCCGGCAAGCTCCCTTGGCAGCGTCCTGACCGCGCTCCCCGCGTCCACGGTCACCAGCCTGCTGCCCGGCCTGCCGGCCGGCGACCTGACTCAGGTCATGACCACCTTGCCGAACGCGGCCACGGGCACCGTCCTTTCCGAGCTGCCGGCGACCGACCTGACCCAGGTCCTGACGACCCTGCCGTCTTCTGCGCTCGGCAACGTGTTCACCGGGCTGCCGACGAGCGACCTGAGCGAGATCCTCACCACCCTCCCGTCCTCGGCGCTCGGCAACGTGCTGACGGCGCTTCCGGCCACCACCCTGGGGGACGACCTCACCCAGCTCCCCGCGGGCAACCTGAGCAGCGTGCTGAGCGCGCTGCCCGCGAGCGACCTGAGCGGCGTCCTCGATTCCCTCACCCCGACCGACCTCAGCAGCGTGCTGACCACGCTTCCGTCATCCACGGTGGGCTCCCTGATGGGCAGCATGCCGAGCGGCACGGCGAGTCAGATCCTCGAGCGGCTGCCCGCGTCCGCGCTGAACGGGTTGCGCGGCGCCCTTCCCTCGTCGATCCTCTCGCTGCTGCCGTTGTGAACCGGCCGTCGTACCGGCCGTCGTCGTGAACCAACTGAATTGACCGTCCAGGGGGAGCGAACCCCGCAGGCGGGATGGCGTCTCGCGACGCCATCCCGCCCGCCCTCATGGAGGAGACTCTGCTGACGCCGCTAGGACACGAGCGGGCAGGAACACAGACTCACGCCGGGTACCGCCACGCCACCGCGATCGCCGTGGACGGAGCGGACGACCTGAACGCGGCGGTGGAGGGCGCGCGTCGCGGTGACCCGGAATCGTTCCGCGTGCTCTACCGCGAGGCACAGCCCCGGCTGCTGCGCTACCTCGGCTACCTGGTCGGTAGCGAGGCCGAAGACATCGCCTCGGAGACCTGGCTGCAGGCGACGCGTGACCTGGGCAAGTTTCGCGGTAGCCACGGCGACTTTCGCGGCTGGATCACCACGATCGCCAGGAACCGGGCGATGGACCACCTGCGCCGCGCGAGCCTTCACCCGTCGCCGGTCCCGGTTCCCGTCGAGGAACTCGCCTTCATGGCGGGCCGCGAGGACACCGAGGACCGCGCCATCGAGGTCATCACCACCGAGGCGGCCCTCAGCCTGATCGCTTCCCTGCCGCCGGACCAGGCGGAGGCGGTCCTGCTGCGCGCCGTGGTCGGCCTGGACGCCAAGCGGGCCGCTCAGGTCGTCGGCAAGCGGGCCGGCGCCATCAGGACCGCCGCCTATCGCGGATTGAAAACCATCGAGAAGCGGATGGAACGGCACCAGTGACTCGCCCGCCCACGGGGGCGCGGGCGAGGGGGCGCGGGCGAGGGGCGCTGGCGAGGGGGGTTCTCCCGTAACCAGGGACACGCCGGCCCTCCCGCGCCGGCCGAAGACCAGGTTGTATGGGTGCCGGGAGCGTCAGGTGCGCCTGCGCGGTGCAGGGCACCGGGACAATCGCATTTACGAGGGAGTTCACTCCACCATGCGCGGAGCAGTCATTTACGGACCGGGTGACGTGCGCGTCGAGCAGCGCCAGGACCCGGAGATCAGCAAGCCAACCGACGCGATCATCCGGCTGGCCGCCACCTGCGTCTGCGGTTCCGACCTGTGGCGCTGGCGCGGCATCGACCCGGTGACGCGGCCCGTGCCGATCGGCCACGAGTACGTCGGCACCGTCGAAGAAGTGGGCGCCGAGGTCCGCACCATCAAGCCGGGTGAGTTCGTCGTCGGCTCGTTTATCGCCTCCGACAACACCTGCGAGATCTGCGAGGCCGGTTACCAGAGCCGGTGCGCCAGCATGGAGCCGATTGGCGCGGGCGGCGCGCAGGCCGAGTACCTGCGCGTCCCGCTGGCCGACGGAACCCTGGTGGCCACCTCGGGTCGGCCGTCCGCGGACCTCGTGCCGAGCCTGCTCGCCGCCTCCGACGTGCTCGGCACCGGGTGGTTCGGCGCGGTCGCGGCGGACGTCCGGCCGGGCAAGACGGTCGCGGTCGTCGGTGACGGCGCGGTGGGCCTGCTCGCCGTGCTCGCCGCGCGGCAGTTGGGCGCGGGCCGGATCATCGCGATGAGCAGGCACGAGGAGCGCCAGAAGCTCGCGCTCGACCTCGGCGCCACCGACATCGTGACCGAGCGCGGCGACGCCGCTGTCGCGCTCGTCAAGGAACTGACCGGCGGGTACGGCGCCCATTCGGTCATCGAGGCCGTCGGCACCCAGGAGTCGATAACGCAGGCGATCCGCTCCACCCGCGCCGGCGGCCACGTCGGCTACCTCGGCGTGGCCCACGACGTTCAGTTGTCCGGCGACGAGCTGTTCTGGCCCGAGATCCACCTGCACGGCGGCCCGGCCCCCGTCCGCCGGTTCCTGCCCGAGCTGATCCGCCTCATCGAGGACCGGGTGATCGACCCGGGCAAGGTGTTCGACCTGACCCTGCCGCTCGACCAGGCGGCCGAGGGCTACCGGGCCATGGACGAGCGCCGCGCCATCAAGACCCTGCTGCTTCCCTGACCCCGCCGGGCTCAGGGAAGATCCTCTTCGCCCCCGGCCGGGGACAAGTGTCCAAGGTCGGCGTCACCGTGCAGCCAGCCGGTGATCGCGTCCTGCCAGGACCGCAGGTAAGCGGGGTAGCCGTCGGCGAATTCCGCCAGCCCCGGCTCGGCGCCGCTGGTCAGCGCGGTCAGGTCGTAGGTGACCTCGACCTCGCTGTGCGGGCCGGCGGCGCTGAGGGTGACGGTCACGGTGCCGGCCCGGTCCCCGGGGGTCACGCGGGCATAGGAAATGACCCGGCCCGGCTGCCGCCCCGTCACCACCCACGTGGTGCGCTGGCCGTGCGCGCTTGTCTCGAAGACGGTGCCGGGCTCGGTGTCATCGGGGGCCGGGGCCGGGAAGTGGGGCCGCCACTCGTGCACCCAGTCTTCCTCGCCCCGGGGGGTGAACAGGCGGAACGCCTCGCCGGGCGGCAGCGGGATCCGGATGCGGCCGGTGAGCCGTCGCCGCGTGCCCGTCATCATGACCGCTCCTCCAGCGTGTGCGCGTCGGCGGCGGTCAGCTCAAGCCCGTAGACGGCCTTGAGCTGGTCGATCTTGGCCAGCACCGGCGGCAGGAACGGCGCCTTGCCCTCGAAGGCGTGCAGGACGATGCCCTCGACGAGGTCGCCAAGTGACAGGTCCAGGTACTCGGCCAGCCCCTTGAGCACCTTCAGCGTGTTGCGTTCGATGCGCAGCCCGGTCTGCACCCGCTCTACTGTTACCATGTTACCAAGATAACACACGACGAAGATCAAAAGAGTTATCCAGAACGGGTTCTCGATCACTCGGCGGGCGACCGCCGGCTCCCGTCGCCCGCCAGACGCCGGCCCGCTGCCGCCGCGCACTCACTCCCGCGGCAGCGCCGCGGCGTCCCTGCTCCGGACCAGCCGAGAAACCTCCGTGCGGAGCCGGACGAACTCCGGCAGTTCCTTCGTGCCGATCTGGTCCCGCGGGGCCGGCAGGCTCACGGTCAGGTCCGCCCGGACGCGTCCGGGACCCGGGGTGAGCACGATGACCCGGTCGCCGACGTAGACGCTCTCGTCGATGTCGTGGGTGACCAGCAGGATGGTGATGTCCCGCTCCCGGCGCACCCGCAGCACCAGGTCCTCCAGGTCCTCCCTGGTCTGCGCGTCCACCGAGCCGAACGGCTCGTCCATCAGGAGCAGCACGGGGTCGGCGGCCAGGGCGCGGGCGATCGCCACCCGCTGCTGCATGCCGCCGGACAGTTGCCGCGGGTACCGGTCGCCGGCCCCGGTCAGCCCCACGGCGGCGAGCGCGCCGTCGGCCGCCTCGCGCCGCGCCGCGCGCGCCCGCGTCGTGCGGCGCAGCGGCAGGGCCACGTTGTCCCTGACGGTCAGCCACGGGTACAGCGACCGGCCGTAGTCCTGGAAGACCACGGCGAGCCCGTCGGGCACGTCCGTCACGGGCGCGCCGCGCAGCACCACCCGCCCGGCGGTGGGCATGGTCAGCCCGCCGACGCAGCGCAGCAGGGTCGACTTGCCGCAGCCGGACGGCCCGACGATGCTGACCAGTTCGCCCCGCGCGACGTTCATGCTCACCCCGTCGATCGCCACGTGCGCGGCGTGGCCCCGGCCGTAGGCCTTGGTCAGGTCCGTTACCTCGAGCACGTCAGTCCCGCCCCCTGTCGGTGTGCCAGGCAAGCACGAGTCGCTCCGCCGCGCCGAGCAGCGCGTTGAGCAGGTAGCCGAGGATGCCGAGAAGGACGATCGTCGACCACAGGAACGTCATGTCGAACGAGTTCGACGCGTTGCTCATCTCGTAGCCGATGCCGTTGGTGCTGCCGACCAGTTCGGCGAACACCATCAGGATGAGCGAGAGCGACAGGCTGAGCCGGAACCCCGCGAACGCCTTCGGCAGCGCGGCCGGGACGATGACCCAGACCAGGCGCTGCCACGCCGACAGCCGGAAGGCCCGCCCGGTCTCCAGCTGCTGCGGGTCCACGGTGGCGGCACCGTCGATCGTGTTGAGCAGGATCGGCCAGATCGTGCCGAACGCGATCGTGGCGACCTCCATCTGCGTGCCGAGCTTGAACAGCACGATGAACACCGGGGCCATGGTGACCACGGGCAGCGCCCGGGCGAACTGCAACAGCGGGTTGAGGTAGCCGGTCACCGCGGGGGAGCGGCCGAGGGCGATGCCGAGCGGCAGCGCGATGGCGGTCGCGATCGCCAGGCCCGCGAAGATCCGCCCCAGGCTGGGCAGGATGTTGCCGGTGGCGTCCGCCGTCAGGAACAGGTGCGCGGCGGGACCGGAGAACCACAGGTGGTACATCCTGGCCACGATCGCCGACGGCGGCGGGAAGAAGCTGCTGCCGGCCGCCGACGTCCACAGCTGCCAGCCGCCCGCCCCGGCGGCAAGCACCAGGCACCGCCACAGCCACCCCATCCGCGTGCTCATTCGGCCTCACCCAGGCGCGGGTGGTGCCAGCGCAGCAGCCGTCGCTGCGCCCCCAGCAAGATCAGGTCGAGGGCGAGCCCGAGGATGCCGGCCCACACGGTCGCCGCCAGGATGACCGTGAGGTCGCTCGCGCTGGTGCTCTCCTGCGCGATGTACGCGCCGATGCCCGGGCCGTTGATCGGGCCGGTGATGTACCCGGTGGCGATGTCGAGGATGATCGCGACCGCCGAGGCCAGCCGGATGCCGGTGGCGATGAACGGCGCCGCGCTCGGCAGCGACACCATGCGGATCGTGGCGAGCCCGGAGAACCCGAACGCCCGGTTGGTCTCCTTGGCCAGCGGGTCGACGTCGTCGATGCCCGCGATCGTGTTGTAAAGCACCGGCCAGATCGCGCCGTAGACGATCAGCGTGACCGACATCCGCAGCCCGGGTCCGAGCAGCAGGCTGACGAGCAAGATCAGCGCGACCGAAGGGATGGGCCGCAGGAACTCCACGATGGCCCTGGTCGCGGCGCGGACGCCGGGCAGGCTGCCGAGCAGCACGCCGAGCGGCACCCCCGCGGCCACCGTGATCGCCATCCCGACCGCCCACGCCTCCAGGGTCGCGCCGAAGTCGGCGACGAACCTGCCGTTGCCCGCCAGCAGCACCACCCGCCAGAGCACGGACGAGGTCAGCGGCAGCGCCGACCTGCTGATGATGCCGAGCCGGCCGGCCGCCTCGGCGAGCAGCAGGAACACGACGACCCCGGTCGCGCCGCGCACCCAGGGAACCGCCCACGGCGGCAGGCGCCGCGCCCGGTCACGGGTGAGGGTCGGCTGGCTCATCCCCGGTCAGCTTGGCAGCATCGACGCCACGCTCGACGGGGTGGCGAGCCCGCCGCTCTTCATCAGCGCGGCGACGCGCTGCATCGAGGCCGTCGAGAGGGTGGTGGGGAACATGCCGAGCGGCATGCTCGCCGCGGCCTTCGCCGTGATGCTGGTGTAGCTCGGGAGCAGGCTCCTGACCGCGCTCGGATGCGCGTCGGCGTAGGCGTTGCCCTTCTCTATGGCCTGCGCGAAGGCGGTGGCCGCGGCCGCGTGCCGCTGCGCCCAGGACTTGTCCGTGATGTACCCGGACAGCGGGAAGCTGGCCATGGACCCGGTGCAGGTGGAGGTCACCAGCTTGCCGCCCGCCGCGAGGGCGCCCGCCAGGAAGGGCTCCACGGCGCTGATCGCGTCGACCCGGTTGGCCTTCAGCGCGGCGCCCATGTCGGGGAAGGGGATCTGCACGTAGCGCACGGAGGAGGCGTTCACCCCGTCCGCCGCGAGCACCGCGCTCGTGGTGAGGGTCTGCACGTTCTGCGTCAGGTTGACCGCGATCGTCTTGCCCGCCAGGCCGGCCGGCGTGGTGATGCCCGACGAGGGCATCGCCACCACGCCGTAGCTGTCCGCGGTGCAGTCGATCGCCGGCGCCAGGATCTCGACCGGGAACGTCCCGTGCGCCTGCGCCTCGAAGAACGACACGTAGTTGCCGCCGCCGATGACGTCGATGCTGCCGTGCAGCAGGTCGGGGATCGCGGCCGTGCTCTGGGCAACGGACTTCACGGTGACCCGCAGCCCCGCCTGGGTGAAGAAGCCCTCCTTGAGCGCGACCTGGAGCCCCGCGGTGTCGATGACCGGCAGCGCGCCGACGACGATGCTGGTGCCCGCCGCCGGGCTGCCCGTCACCTGCGTCGTTCCGCTGCTCGTGCCGCTACCAGAACCGCACGCGACGCTGAGGGTGGCGACGGGAAGGGCGCAGGCGACCATGAGGGCCAGGCGGCCGGCACGGCGGTGCCTCATGACGCTCCCAATCTCGGTGATTAGCACACCGGACGCAATCACGAATAAACGCGATTATGCACTCGATTGCGGCGCGTTGCGAGCCTCCAGGCTGGGTCATTTGACGGATATCTAAGATCATTGCGGTGTTACCTATCCGGGCCCCGCCTCGTCCAAGAGGTCAGCCAATCGATGAGGGGAAGGCAGATGACCGCACAGAAGCTGCCGGACAGCGCGGCCGCCAGGCACGGCGGTGGCGGGGCCGATCTGACGATCATGATCGCCGCGCACGACGCGTTCCGGCGTGACCTGGTGAGCCTGGCACGGGCGGCGCAGGGACCAGACAGGCACCACCCCGACCGGCAACGGTCCGTAGCGGCCGGCTGGGAGCTGTTCAAGCGCCAGCTGCACGTGCACCACACCGCCGAGGACGACCTGATCTGGCCCGTCCTGCGCGAACGGCTCGGGCGCAGCGCGAACGCGCTGTCCGTGCTCGATGAGATGGAGTCCGAGCACGAGCGAATCGACCCGTTGCTTGCCGCCGTCGACCACGGGTTCGCCTCGGCCGACGGGCCGGCCGGCGGCTACCAGGGAACCGACCGGCTCGCCGACGCGGTCGACACGCTGGTCGCCGCGCTCACCGGGCACCTCACGCACGAGGAGAAGGACGGCCTGCCGCTCATCGGCGCGGCGCTGACCGCCGCCGAGTGGCGCGGCGTCGGGTTCAAGATCGCCAGGCGCAACGGCCTGTCCGGCAGCGGCGAGATGTTCTCCTGGATGCTCAGCTCCACGGCCCCCGATGAGGCGCGCGCGATCACCAGGCAGCTGCCGCCCCCGGTGCGCGTGCTGTACAGGGCCGCGTGGAAGCCGCGCTTCGAGAAGACCAGGCGCTGGTAAGCCGGGGTCTACTGCGGCACCATCGGCGGGCAGTCGGCGGGATCGGTGACGACGCGGATGGGCGACCCCGCGAGGTACGCCGCGACGTCCTCCGCCATGCGCTGCCAGGCGGTGCGGAACATCTGCTCGGTGACGTAGCCGATGTGCGGGGTGACCACCACGTTGTCAAGCGACCGGAAGGGGTGGTCGGCGGGCAGCGGCTCGCGGTCGAAGACGTCGAGCCCCGCGCCGCCGAGGTGACCGGAGCGCAGGGACTCGACCAGCGCCTTCTCCTCCACGATCGGCCCGCGGGAGATGTTCACCAGGATGGCGCCCGGCTTCATCGTCGCCAGGTCGTCGCCGTCCAGGGTGTTGCGTGACCGCTCGGAGAAGACGAGAAAGACGCCGAGGACGTCCGCGGACGCGAGGAGCTCGTCCTTCGTGACCAGGCGCACGCCGAGCTCGGCGCAGCGCTGCGCGGTGAGGTGCGGGCTCCACGCGATGACGTCCATGCCGAACGCCTTCGCGACCGGGACCATCGCGCCGCCGAGGTGGCCCGCGCCGAGCAGCCCGAGGGTCTTGCCCGCGAGCGGCACGGGGAACCCGGTCTGCCAGCCCCCGGCCCGGATGACCCGGTCCTCGATGCCGACCCGCTTCGCGACCGCGAGGATGAGCGCCCACGCCATCTCGGACGGGCTGGGCAGGCCCCGCCCCGCACCGTAGCCCGGGGGCCGCCCGGCGGCCGGCTGGCTGGTGTCAGCGATGCCGCAGAGCAGGATTCCCCGCTCGATCCGCGCCTCGTGGTCAATGACGTTGCTTGTCCGCCCGTTGCAGACCAGGAGCTTCAGCTTCGGCAGGCCCTCAAGCACCGCGCGGGGAAAGCGCGCCCGCTGCTGGGTGATGACGACGATCTCGTAGTCGGCCAGCTCGTCGACCAGCCGCTCGGGCGGTATCGCCTCGCGATAGACGGTGACCTCGGCGTCGTCGGGCAGCCCCGACCAGTCCCCGTACTCGAGAGCCACGCCAATGTAGTCATCGAGGATCGCGATCTTCGCCACGGCCCACCACCTCACTCATATCGGCCAGCGCCCCAGTATCCCATCGCCGCCCCGCCCCCCGCCTCGCGCACCCGGCGATCCCCCGGCCCCGGGATGGGGGATAACCTCCAGGCGATGAGTTCCTGCGGGGGAACCGAGGGCACCATTCCTGCGGCTACGACTTCTGGGGGCGATGATGCAGAAGCTTTCTCTCGACGCGCTGGCGCGCGAACTGCTCGGCCGGGCGGCCGAAGGCGGGAAACCCGGCGACAACCGCGTGTCCCGTACCGTGGTCGGCGGCCACGAGAAGGCGCTCAGGCAGACCGTGATCGCCCTCGCCAAGGGCGCCGCGCTCGCCGAGCACGCGAGCCCGGGCGAGGCCACGCTCATCGTGCTCCGCGGCCGGGTCACCCTGACCGCGGGCGCCGAGTCGTGGGAGGGCCGCGAGGGCGACCTGATCATCCTGCCGGACGCGCCGCACAGCCTGACCGCCCAGGCGGACTCCGCCGTCCTGCTGACCGTCGCCAAGCACGCCGGATGAGGAACGGCGCGCTGGTCGTCGCCATCGCGATGATCCTGCTGAGCGCCTGCTCCGCGGGGCCGCCCGTCGGCCCGGCGCACTCCGGCGCCGCCGGCGGCCTGGCCGGATTCTGGAGTCGCGCGCGGCTGCTCGGCGCGCGCCCGTTTGGCCGGCCAAGGGCCGTACCGCAGCCCGGGCAGACGCCGAACGCGCACTCCGCGACCGTCGCGCCGCGGGTCGGCGCGCTGTTCGAGCACGACGCCAGCGGCGCGCATTTCTGCACGGCGAGCGTGGTGTCCAGCCCGGGCAAGGACCTGCTGGTCACCGCCGCGCACTGCATCAACGGCGGCAACGGCGGCGGCTACCAGAGCGACATCGTGTTCATCCCCGACTACCGCGACGGCACGGCGCCGTACGGCATCTGGTCGGTGCGGCGCCTGCTGGTCGCGCCGCAGTGGGCCAATTCCGCCGATCCCGACTACGACGTCGGCTTCGTCGTGCTCGAACCGCAGGCGGGCAAGAACATCGAGCAGGTGCTTGGCGCCAGCCAACTCGAATTCGACCCTGGCTACCAGCACCTGGTCCGGGTCACCGGCTACCCAAGCAGCGGTTCTGCCCCGATCACCTGCGTCAACTGGACGTCCAAGAAGAGTGACACCCAGTTGCGGTTCAACTGCGGCGGGTTCACCGGCGGCACCAGCGGTAGCCCGTGGGTGACCCGCTACAACGCGCGGTCGCGCACCGGCACGATCGTGGGCGTGATCGGCGGCTACCAGGAGGGCGGGGACACCCCGTCGGTGTCCTACAGCGCGTATTTCGGCAGCGGCATTCACCAGCTCTACGAGCAGGCCATCGCGGACTAGTGACCAGGCTCACACGCGGGCGCGGCAAGCCCAGGCGGCGCACCGGGCCCGCGTTAGCCTGCCGTTCACATAATTAACATTCACGAAATCACCCATTTTCTGCCGAGAAATATTTGCCGGACACCGTGGCCGTCGAGCACCCCACCCGACGGAGGACATGACGTGAACACGGGCGATACCGCTTGGGTCCTGGCCAGCGCGGCGCTCGTGATGTTCATGACCCCGGGGCTCGCGCTGTTCTACGGCGGCATGGTCCGGGCCAAGAGCGTGCTCAACACGATGGCGCTCACGTTCGCCTGCCTCGCGGTCGTCTCGGTCATCTGGCTCGTGTTCGGCTACTCGCTCGCCTTCGGACCCGACGCGGGCAACGCCGGGCTCATCGGCACCCTGCGCGACGCGGGACTCAACAACCTCGCCCGCGCGGTCACCGGCAGCCCGGGCCATCACATCCCCGTTTTCGCGTACGGGTCGTTCCAGCTCATGTTCGCGATCATCACGGTCGCCCTGCTGGCGGGCGCGGTCGCGGAGCGCACCCGCTTCTGGCCCTTTCTGCTGTTCGCCGCGCTCTGGGTGACGGTCGTCTACCTGCCGCTGGCCCACTGGATCTTCGACGCCAACGGCTGGCTGGCGAAGGACCTGCACGTCGACGACTTCGCCGGCGGGACCGCGGTGGAGGCCAACTCGGGCGCCGCCTCCCTCGCCCTCGCCGCGGTCGTCGGCAAGCGAATGGGCTGGCCGAAGGAGCAGGCACGCCCGCACAACCTCCCCGCCGCCCTGCTCGGCGCCGGGATCTTGTGGTTCGGCTGGTTCGGCTTCAACGCCGGCTCCGCCCTCGCCGCCGACGGCCTCGCGGCCACCGCGTTCCTCAACACCATGCTGGCCGGCGGCACCGGCATGCTCGGCTGGCTCATCGTCGAGCAGCGCCGCGACGGCAAGCCCACCACGCTCGGCGCGGCGTCCGGCGCCGTCGCCGGCCTCGTCGGCATCACCCCGGCCTGCGGCTTCGTCCAGCCGCTGGCGGGCGCCGCGATCGGCCTCGCGGCCGGGATCAGCTGCGCGCTCGCGATCCGGCTCAAGTATCGCTTCGGCTTCGACGACACACTCGACGTGGTCGCCGTGCACGGCATCGGCGGCGTCACCGGCCTGCTGGCCACCGGCCTGCTGGCGAGCACCGCGGTCAACGCCGCGACCGCGAACGGCCTGTTCTACGGCGGCGGCCTGACCCAGCTCGGCCGCCAGGCGCTCGCCGTGCTGGTCACGGTCGCCTACTCGGCCGCGCTCACGTTCGCGATCGCCTGGCTCATCGAGAAGACCGTCGGCCTGCGCGCCGCCCCCGAGCACGAGCTAGCCGGCATCGACGAGGCCGAGCACGCGGAAACGGCCTACGACCACGGCCGCGTCGGCGCCCACTTCGCCGCGTCGCACGCCGCACCCGCCAGGCAGCACTAGAGGTGCGGTGGAACGCGGCGGCGGTCAGCCCAATCCGTTCGGAAAAATCAAGGACGTTATCCCGAACGGAGGCGCGGTTCCTCCACCCGTCACCCGGGTTCCGCTGGGACCGGGATGCCGAAGAACTCGGCGGCGTTCTGCCGCAGCACGGCCTCCCGGCCCTCCTCGCCCAGCACGTCGAGCAGGTTCTCAAGCGCGTCGTCGCCATGGTCGTGGGGGTAGTCGCTCGAGTAGAGCAGCAGGTGCCCGGCGTCGAGCATGTCCGCCAGTTGCGCGAGTTCGCCGGCGGCCACCCGGCCGGGAATGAGCGTCGGGCTTGTCGTCGCCCGCAGGTGCTTGCGCACGTAGACCGACGGCTTGTCGCGCACCCACGGGGTCTCCCGCCACAGCGCCTTCCAGTCCTTGTCGAAGCGCCAGAGCAGCGAAGGAAGCCAGGCGAAGCCGAGTTCGGCGAGGCAGACGCGCAGGTTCGGATACCGGTCGAAGACACCCTCGGCGACGAGGCTGAGCACCTGGTTCGGCGCGACGATCTGGGAGTTGTAGAGGTAGTCCTCGTAGTACGTCGCCGCCGTTCCCGTCGACGTCGGCGCCATGCCCCAGCCGCCCCACGCGTGCAGGGTGATCGGCCGCTCGTTCCTGCTCGCCGCCTCGTGGATGGCGCGGTAGCGCACGTTGCCCCAGGGCGTCTCGCTCCGGACCGGCAGCAGCACCTGCGCGAACCGGCGGTCGCTACCGAGCCGGTCGATCTCCTCGGCCGCCGCCTCCGGGTGGAAGACGGGCACGACGATGCTGCCGCGCAGCCGGTCGTCGCGCTCAAGGAACTCGTCCCGCAGCCAGTTGTTCACGGCCGTCGTCATCGCCGCCTCGAAGTACGGGTTGCGGCTGCCCTGGAAGGTCGTGACGCACGTGAGGATCGCGGCGGCCGGCTGGTAGCGGTCGAGGAGCTGGGCGCGCAGCTCGTCGTAGGTGTGCGGCGGGAAGCTGCCCGCCGCGCGGGCCTCGGGGCGCGCCGACATCGGCTCGCTCTCCGGATAGAGGCGGTGCTTGACCCCGAGGTAGCCGCTGCGGATGAACTGGTGCCAGTACGGGTCGATGTAGCCGAGCAGCGCGTCCATCGAGGGCGGCTCGACGTGCACGTCGCAGTCGATCGCACCGGACTTGATCGCGCTCATGCTGGCTCCTCGGCCGCGGCCCGAGGCCGCCTCGGTAACCGCCTCGGTAACGTGCGGACCAGGAAATGTTAGGCCGGCCGGCCGCGCGGCGGGAGTGCAGGGAACGCACCGCACCGGCGATCGACGGCGATTTATGCCCGCAGCACAGCGCGGGGCGGCCCGCTCAGTCCCGCCGGACAGGCAAGCGTGTGCGCGCTTCACATTCGCGGTTACTTGCGCTTATATGGCGTTATCTGGCAGTGGCGGACACGCCGTCCGGGTGGGCCCGGCGCGGCCGGGCCACGTGAGCGGGGAGCGCATGAAGGTCGTCGTTGGCAAGGTCTCCGACTTTAAGAACGGCGACCGGAAGATCATCGACGTGAACGGCAAGTCAATCGGCGTCTTCCGCGTCGATGACGAGTTCTACGCGCTGCGCAACCGGTGCCCCCATCAGTTCGGACCGCTGTGCGTCGGAACGCTCGCGCCGCGGGCGCTGTCCAGCGGTCCTGGCGACATGCGGATGGACTCGGGGCCGCCGTTGATCGCCTGCCCGTGGCACGGCTGGGAGTACGACCTGGCCACCGGGCAGTCGTTCATGGGGCCGGGGCACGGCAACGCCCCGGCGCTCTCCTACGACGTCAACGTGCTGCCGGGCGCGGAGATCGTCAAGGGCGAGGTGAGCCAGGCGCGGCCCGACGGACGCGTACCTGGACCGTACGTCGCCGAGACGATCGCGGTGTCGGTCGAGCAGGACTACGTGGTCGTCGAGGACTCGCCGACCCGCCGAGGAAATGAGGCGCTGGCATGACGGTCACCGCGCACGAGGCCGCGACTGAGCAAGGGACGGTCGCCCGCGAGCGGTCGGGTGCTGGCCGCCGGGCGCGGACGCTCCTTGTCGACGTCGACGTGCACCCGCTGTTCCTGCCCCGCGACATCCTCCCGCGCCTGCCCGAGCCGTGGCGGACCAGGTACGCGAACGAGAACTCGGGGCGCGGTACCCGGGTCGTGCGCGACTACCCGCGGTGGCGCAACGGCGGGTTCCGTATCGACGCCGCGGTGCCAGGCGGCGGCCCGGCGGGCAGCGACCTCGACTTGATGCGCACCCAGCTGCTCGCCGAGTACGACACCGACATCGCGATCCTGATACCGCTCACGTTCGGTTTCGGCGGCCCGGCCGCCTACAAGGCCGCGCTGTGCCGTGCGATCAACGACTGGCTGGCGGAGGAGTGGCTCGACCGCGACCCGCGGCTGCGCGGGAGCATCAACGTGCCCTTCGACTCGCCCGACCTCGCGGTGGCGGAGATCGAGCGCTTCGCCGACGACCCGCGCTTCGTCCAGGTGATGGTGCGCGGCGACACCGAGAGCGAGTGGGGCGACCGGAAGTACTGGCCGATCTACCGGGCGTGCGAGGCGGCCGACTTCGTCGCGATGTGCCACGTGGGCGGCGAGCCAGGCAACCGCTACCGCGGCAGCGGCGCCCCCTCGTACTACCTGGAGCAGCACGTCTGGCTGCACATGCCGGTCGAGCGGCTCGCGATGAGCCTGATCAGCGAGGGCGTGTTCGACGAGTTCCCCCGGCTTCAGGTCGCGCTCGTCGAGGCGTGCCTCACCTGGTCGGGTCCGTTGCAGTGGGCGATGGACGCCGCCTATGCGGTCGCAGGCAACGACGCGCCGCGACTGCGCAAGCTCCCCTCGGAGTACTTCCGTGAGCACTTCTGGCTGAGCACCCAGCCGATCGAGGAGCCCGACAACCCGCGCCATCTCGCCCAGTCGATCGAGTTCGCGCGGATGACCGACCGGGTGATGTTCTCCTCGGACTACCCGCACTGGGACTTCGACTCGCCGGTCAAGGCCCTGCCCGCCGCCATGCCCGCGGAGATGCGCAGGAAGATCATGGGCGAGAACGCCGCCCGCCTCTACGCCGCCCGCCTGGGCCGAGGCCAGGCCGGATGAGCTAAGACCGATCAGTTTGGCCGGCGAGGGCCGTTTCACTGGGGGAAGGTATCCAGACACTGACCGCGGGCCAGGAGGATTGTGATGAGTGAACTAACCGACGACGTCCGCCGCTTGTTCGGCGGGGCCAACACGGCCCACCTCGCCACGCTGCTGCCCGACGGCGCGCCGCACAGCGTGCCCCTCTGGGTCGACCTGGAGGGCGACCGTATCGCCCTGCTCACGTCCGTGAACTCCCGCAAGGGACGGAATCTCGACCGTGATCCCCGCGTCGCCATCTCGGTCACCGACAAGGACCAGCCGTTCGTCATGGCCATGGTGCGCGGCCGCGTGGCCGAACGGGTGGAGGGCGACCGGGCGTGGGAGATCATCGACCGCATCGCACAGAAGTACATCGGCGGCCCCTACCCGCTGCGCACCGATCGCGTTGTCTACCTGATCGAGCCGGAACAGGTAACGGCGACGAGCTTCGGCTAATCCAGAAACCCCGGTAACCGGAACGTCGCGGCGCCGAATTACGTAAGCATTCAGGTCCCCTGAGGGTTCCAGTGTTCGGCAATGTCGCGACGGTCATGAGGTATAGGGACTGGCTACAGGGGCGACAGGCCTGCGGGGTTGCTAATGGTCTGGGCATCGCGCGGGAGCTGACCGTGTGCGGGGTCTGTTAGTCCTCCGGTTCCGCTGCCAGTTTGCTGAGCAGCCGGATCAGCTCGGCTCGCTCGGTGCCGGACAGAACCTCCAGGAAGCGGTCGTCGCAGGCGTGCAGCACGTCGGCGGCTGCCGCGCGGCGCTTCTCGCCTTCCACTGTGAGGGTCAGCTTGTAGGCGCGCCTGTTGGCCGGGTCGCGGCGGCGGGAGACCAGTCCGGCGTCTTCGAGATGGCGGAGCAGGGCGGCGGTGGTGGTCCTGTCCAGCCCGAGGACCGCGCCGAGTGCGCGCTGCACGGACATGTCGCCGCCGGCGAGCAGGGCTAGCGCGCCGTATTCGCGGCCGGTGAGGCCGGCCGCGGCCAGCGCCCGCTCGCCCATCTGCTCGGCGCGGCCCAGGGCTAGCCGGAGCAGGAATGCTGCCCGGTCGGTCAAAACGGGGGGCAAGCCTTCCATCCGGCACCTCCATGCCCTACCGTCAGTCGTACTGACGGTCGCCGCGGGAGCGAGGAGTCCTCCATGCGCGTACTGGTGACAGGCGCTACCGGGTTCGTAGGACGTAGCGTAGTCAAGGCATTTCGGTCGGACGGCGATGAGGTGCATGCGCTGGTCCGTGACCCGGCGTCAGCCGGCCTCGGCGAGGCGGTCACCGTGCACGCCGGGGACATGCGGCAGCCGGACTCCTACGTCCCGCTGGTCGCGGACGTGGATGCGGTGGTGCACGCCGCCATGCTGGCGACCGCCGGCCGGGTGACCCGGGCGAAGGCCAACGCGATCTTCGATGCCGACGCGGTGATGACCGGCGCCCTGGCGCAGGCATGCCTGCGCCACGGCAAGAGGCTGGTCTACACCGGGGGCTGCTTCGACTGGGGCGATCGGGGCGATGAGTGGATCACCGAGCAGACCCCGCTGGCGCCGTCGCCGATGGGCGTCGGGCATGCCCGCCAGGCAGCAGTCTTGCGGCGCCTGCACCAGGAACAGGGCCTGGATGTCGTGCGGATCAATCCGGGCTTCGTGTACGGCCCCGGCGGGCTGCTGCGTACCGCGTTCGTCGACCAGGCCCGCCGCGGCAGGCTGCGCTGCATCGGCGCGGGGCAGAACTGGTGGAGTTGCGTCCATGTCGATGACCTGGGCGCCGCCTACATGCTGGCCGTGCGCGGCGCGAAGCCCGGCGCGTACTACGCCGTCGCCGATGACCAGCCGCTGCGGCTGCGGGCGCTGACCGACGCGGTGACCGGCGCCATGGGCCTCAAGCGGGCCGGGCAGGGGCCGCCGTGGCTAGCGGGCCTGTTCATCGGCGGCCCGATGGTGGCGTCCCTGGTGACATCGTTCCGGGTGGATGCCAGCGCGATCCGCAAGGACCTCGGCTGGCGGCCGGCGCACGCCTCGTTCCCGAGCGCGGTGGGTGAGGCCGTGCACGCCATCACAGGCGGGTGAGCAGCGGCCAGCCGGGACTGCACGGCAACAGCGGATCCGTGGCCAGGGATGCCGCCGAGTACCGATGACCTGCCGGGGTCGCCGCCTGCGCTCCGACACCGACACCCGCCACCGGTACGCCATCCGCGGCTACGTCTCCACCGCCGCGAAACACGACGCCGACAGCATCACCGCCATCCGCAACGCCCTCACCGGAAATCCCTGGATACCGCCCATCCCCGCATGAGCATGGCCCGCCAATCCGCAGTTACACAGCGCGATAACCAATAACAGCGCGAGACAGACCTGAATGCCTACCGAATTACATCACTCCCTGGACTGATTCCGGGTGGAAATAACGCGCGAGCAGTCGCACTCCGGCACGTCCCAATAATCGCCCCACGGGGTGATGCGTTCGCATTCCCTCACGGCCATGCTCAAAAGGCGGACCAGGGATGGGAGGTCTCGGGGTGCGTAACGGGCGGCCGGGCCTGAGCGAGCGGCCCAATCGGGTAAGCGTGTTGGCGATTATCGGCGCGCTCCTCTTCATCGGCGGCCTCGCGGCCCTCGCCGCGCTCATGCCCGTCGGCCACGGATTCGCGCCGAAGGGCGGTGGCTGGTTCATCCCGGCGGTCGTCGGCGGCGTGTTCACGCTGCATCCGCTGCTGGTCGCCGTCCCGTGGGCGGCCTGCTTCGTCTTCGGGCTGATGAACCTGCGCCACCCCGGCCGCATCGAACACCTCGACCTGCTCGCGCTGGCCGGCTTCTTTCCCGTGGCGATGCTGCTCAGCGACGATGCCGCCCGGGCCGGCCTGTGGCTGGGGGCCGCCTGCCTGTGCTGGCTGTTCTTCCGCATGCTGGGCGTGGCCCTCGGGCGATGGCGGATGCCGGAACTGCGCCCCGCCCTCGGCTCCAGGCGGATGGGGCTGGCCATCCTCCTGCTGCTGCTGGTCCGGCTGGCGAGCGTCGTGGGCGGCAACATCCTCGATGTCGGGCAGGCGAGTTCGCTCGGCGCCTGGCGCCTGCTGCACGGGCTGCACCTGTACGGGGCCGCGGCCTGGCCGGGGCCAGGCGGGCTCGTGGTCAACCACCCGGACACCTACGGCCCGTTCGCCTACTACGCCTACCTCCCGTTCGCGGCCCTGTTCCCGGTGGCGCCGGCCGTGGTCGCGACGCTGCTGCCCGCGGCGTGCTTCGACGCGCTGACGCTGGCCGGCCTGCACCGGATCGGCCGGCGACTCGGTGGCCGGCCGCTCGCGCGCGCGTTCGTGTTCGCGTACCTGCTGTTCCCGTTTCCCGACCTCTCGCTGACCTCGGAAACCAACGACGCGCTGATCGCCGCCCTGTGCGTGTGGACGATCGCCGCGGCGACGGAGCGCCCGGTCGCGCGCGGGCTGCTGCTGGCGGCCGTGACGCTGACCAAGTTCCTCCCGGGGCTGCTCGCGCTGCAGTTCCTCGGCGTAAGGCAGGGCCGGGGGCGCTACGCGCTGACGCTCGCCGCCGCGCTGGCCGCGATGCTCGCCTGGCCGGTCATCACCTCGGGCCCGGCTCAGTTCGTCGACTCGACGGTCGGCTACCAGTTGATACAGCGCGGCGGCGGCGTGCAGTTCAGCGTCTGGACCTACCTGCCGGACGCGGCCCTCGTCGCCCGGCCGGTGCTCGCCGCGGCGCTGCTGCTGCTCGCGCTCTCGCCCCTGGTGCGCCCGCCGGTCACGGACCCGCGGCAGCACGCGGCGCTCGCCGCCGCGCTGCTGATCGGCGCGCAGTTGCTCCTCGGCTACTGGTTCTACAGCTACCTGACCTGGTGCTACCCGCTGCTCGTGATCGCGATCGTGCGGGCGGGCCCGGGAGAGGGGCCGGACAAGGAAGCGACCGGAGCCGGGGCCCGTGACGGGGAGAGCGTGCCCGCACTGGCCGCATCCGCCGCCGCGTAGCGGTCCGGTGACTCACCGGGGGTAGAGCATCAGCAGCAGCGCGCCGTTCTCTGGTTCCAGGCCCTGGTAGACGTGCGGCTGAGCGCTACCTCCGCCCTGTCTTCGCCAACGAGCCCGTCGAGCGACTCGGTGACCTGCGGACCCGCTTCGACACGGCCCTTTCCTAGGCCGACGAACCCCCGCGACCCAGGAACCGGATAAGAACGCCGCTCGCGGCCAGCAGCGCGATGCTGACCCACAGGGCCAGGTGCAGTCCCCGGCCGAAGTGCCCGCCGCCGGCCAGCGCACCGAAGACAGCCACGCCGAGCAGGCTCCCCGCCTGCCGGAAGGCCGTCAGCGCGCCGGCGGCGACACCGGAGCGTGACCGTTCCACGCCGGAGAGCAGCAAGCCGGTCATCGGCGGCACCAGCAGCCCGAGCCCGCCGCCGAGCAGGACCTGCTGGCCGACCATGGCCGGGTAGCCGGTGGCCGGCCCCGTCCACAGCAGCGCGGCGCACCCGGCAGCCATCGCGGCCAGGCCCGCCAGGATGGCCATGGACCGGCCGACGGCCGCGATGACCCGCCCGCTGAGCAGGTTGGCGACGAGGATGGCCGCGGTCATGGGCGTGAAGGCGAGGCCCGCGCGCAGCGCCGACATCCCCTGCTGTTCCTGGAAGAGCAGGCTGAACAGGAAGATCAGCCCGTAGAAGCAGACGTTGACGAGGAACCCGACGGCGACGGGGGCGGCGAACGGTCGGTGGCGGAACAACGCGAGCGGCAGCATCGGCTCCGCCGCGCGCGCCTCGGTCCGGATGAACGTCGCGGCCGCCAGGACCGCCACCGCCAGGCCCGCGAGCACCAGCGGGCTGGCGAAGCCGTCGGAACCGGACTGGATGATGGCCGCGGCGAAGGCGGCCAGGGCGACGACCGCGCTGACGGCCCCGGTCAGGTCCGCCCCGCGGCGAGTCGCGCGCGGCGTCTCCCTGGCGTAGCGCCACACGAGCCACAGCCCGGCCAGGCCGATCGGGGTGTTGATGAAGAAGATGCTGCGCCAGCCGAGCGTCGCGATCAGGATGCCGCCGACGACCGGGCCGCCGGACAGCGCGGCGCTTGCCCCCGCCGCCCACAGCCCGATGGCCCTTGACCGCGCGGCCGGACTGGTGCCCGGACCGCCGAACGCGTCATTGAGCAGCGCGAGCGAGCACGAGCCGAGCAGCGCGGCGCCCGTCCCCTGCCCGGCCCTGGCCGCGATAAGCACGGGGAAGTCCGGCGCGAGGCCGCAGGCCATCGAGGCGGCGACGAAGACCACGAAGCCGGCGCACAGCACCCGCTTGGCGCCGAACCGGTCGCCGAGGGCCCCGGCCGGCAGGATCAGCGCGGCGAACATCAAGATGTAGGAACTGACGACCCACTGCAACTCGCCGATCCCGCCGCCGAACGTGGCGCCGATCTGCCGCACCGCCACGTTGACGACCGTCACGTCGAGCTGTATCACCCCGAAGCCGAGGCTGGTACCGATCAGCGTCGCGGTCCGCGGCCAGCCGGCGGATCGCCTGGCCGGCCCGGCCTGCGTGCGCGTTTCTGGTGTGATCATGAATCCACCGTAGGGCCGGAACATTTAAACGCCCATTGAACTATCCGGCGGGTAGGATGGAGCCATGCTCGCGGACGCTGACCTCGCGGCGGTTGGCCGGATCCTCGGTGACGCTCACCGGGCCCGGTTCGTGCTCGCGCTGCTCGGCGGGCAGGAGCTGACCGCGGGCGAGCTCGCCGCCCGCGCCGGGGCGTCGCCGCCGCTGGCCAGCGCCCACCTGGCCAAGCTGCTTGAGTCCGGCCTGGTCGGCGTGCGCCAGCACGGCCGCGAACGGTACTACCGGCTGGCGAACGCGGACGTCGCCCAGGCCATCGAGACGCTGCTGACGATCGCGCCGGTACGCACCGCCACCGGGCTGAAGAACGTCACCAGGGGCCGGGCGCTGCAACGCGCCCGCACCTGCTACGACCACCTGGCCGGCCGGCTCGGCGTCGGGCTGGCCGACGCCTTCGAGCAGCAGCGCATCATCGCCCCGGCGGACGGCGGCTGGTCGCTGACTCCCGAGGGCGGGCGCCGGCTCCAGACCCTCGGCCTCGACGTCGAGGCCCAGCGGGGCGGCCGCCGCCCGGTGCGCCGGCCCTGCCTGGACTGGACGGAACGCCGCCCGCACATGGCCGGCCAGCTCGGTAGGGCGCTGGCCGGCCGCCTGCTCGACCAGGGCTGGGTGCGCCGCGGCGCGGCTTCCCGCGCGGTCCTGATCACCCCCGACGGCGAGCGGCGGCTCCTCACGGAGTTCGCGATCAAGTTGTGAAGCCCGGCAAGTTGTGAAGCCCGCCAACCGGTGGAGCCCGTCAAGTCGTGTGGCACGGCCGTCACCAGAACCCCGGCTGGCCGGCGCGCCCCCGCGATCTCGTAGGGTGAAAAGGTGCCAGGTGTCGGATCGAAGGTCACAAGCCTCTCCTGGGTCGTGGCGGGCGGGCTAGCCGCGTACGCGGCGGCTCGGGTCATCGGGATTGACCGGGCGCGCCGCGCGGAAACCCCGGCGGTGCCGCTGTTCGCGTTCACCCCGCAGGTCGCCGCGGCCGCGCCCTGGGCCGCGCTCGGGCTGCGGCTGGCGGGAAAGCGGGGACCGGCCGCGACGGCCGCGGTCGCCGCGGCGGCGCTCGGCGCGGTGGTGCGGCCAAGAAGGATCCCGCGGCCCCAGCCGGGCGCGTGCGGGCCGATGCTGCGCGTGCTCACCGCCAACCTGTACTTCGGCCGGGGCGACGCGGAGGTCATCGTCACCCGGGTCCGCCAGTCCGGCGCGGACGTGCTTTTCCTGCAGGAGCTGACCGCGGACGCGGTGACCCGGCTGAAGCAGGCCGGGCTCGACGACCTCCTGCCGCACACGCTGCTCGACCTCAGGGGCGGCTCGCGCGGCTCAGGCATCTACGCCAGGTTCCCGCTTGGCGAGGGCCCGGTCGTGGCAGAAACGCACATGGCGCAGCCGACCGCCCGGCTCGAGCTGCCCAGCGGCGACGCGGTCGAACTGGTCTGCGTGCATCCCGTCACCCCGAACCTGGGGCGCGGCGGCGGCAGCCGGTGGCGCGAAGAGCTCACGACGCTGCCGGCGCCGGGCGAACTGCCGCGGGTGCTCGCGGGCGACTTCAACGCCACCCTCGATCACGCCGCGCTCCGCGACGTGCTGCGCCGCGGCTACGCCGACGCCGGCCGGGCGGCGGGCCAGGCGCTGACGCCGACCTGGGGACCGCCGGGGCGCGGCCCGGTGCTCACACTCGACCACGTGCTCGTCGACCGGCGCTGCGCCGTGCTCGGTTACTCGGTGCACGTCCTTCCCCGCTCCGACCACCGGGTCGTCTTCGCGGAGATCCAGCTACCCGAGCGGTAGCCGCCGCCTTAGCGCCGGCCGCGCGGGTCGGCGCCGGCCGCGGTGGTCGGGCGGAGCACGAACCCGTTCGGAATAATGCTTTGGATTCTTCTGAACGGATTCACGCTGCTCACCTCCCGTCCCACGACTGGGCAGGCGGGGCTGGCCAGCCAGCGCTGCCGCACCGGATAGGGTGAGCCGGTGGTTGAGGTTCAGATACCCGGGTCCAAGTCGCTCACCGCGCGCGCCCTGTTCCTGAGCGCCTGCGCGGACGGGGATTCGCGGCTGCGGCGGCCGCTGCTGTCCGATGACACCGAGGCGTTCGCGCACGGGCTGACCGCGCTCGGCTACCGCGTCCGCGACGACGGTACCGACCTGATCGTGACCGGCAGCTCCGACGGGCCGCCCGCCAGGGACGCGAGCGTCTACTGCCGCGACGCGGGCACGGCGGCCCGCTTCCTTCCCGCGCTCGCGGCCTGCGGGTCCGGTACCTACCGGTTCGACGCCTCCGGGCAGATGCGGCGCCGCCCGATGGGGCCGGTCGCGGAGGCGCTGCGCGCGCTTGGCGCGCGGATCACCTATGACGGCGAGGCGGGCCACCTTCCGCTGACGCTCACCTCCGATCGCCTCGTTGGCGGCTCGGTTGAGCTGGACGCGGGCATCTCGTCGCAGTTCCTCACGGCGCTCCTCATGGCCGGCCCGCTAATGAAAAACGGCCTGGAGCTCACGGTCAGCAAGATGGTCTCCGAGCCCTATGTCGCCATGACGGTGGCGATCATGCGGACCTTCGGCGTGGAGGTACGGCACGAGGGCAATGTTTTCCGCGTGCCCGGCCAGGGCTACGCGGCGCGGGCTTACCGGGTCGAACCCGACGCTTCTACCAGCAGTTACTTCTTCGCCGCGGCGGCGCTGACCGGAAATACGGTGACGATAAGCGGCCTTGGCCGTGATTCGTTGCAGGGCGACCTGCGATTCGTTCGCGTCTTGCGTGACATGGGCGCTGACGTGGAAATAGGTCAGGACCAGGTCCGGGTCACCGGCACCGGGGTGCTGCGCGGCATCGAGGTCAACATGCGCGATATCTCCGACACGATGCCGACGCTCGCGGCGATCGCGCCATTCGCGGATGGCCCGGTGCGGATATTCGACGTCTACAACACGCGCGTGAAGGAATCGGACCGCCTCGACGCCTGCGCGACGAACCTGCGCCGCCTGGGAATCCAGGTCGCCACCGGGCCCGACTGGATAGAGATTCAGCCGGGCGAGCCGCGGGCGGCCGAGATCGACTGCCGCGGCGACCACCGGATCGCGATGAGCTTCAGCGTCGCCGGCCTGCGTACTCCCGGGCTGACCCTGGACGACCCGCGGTGCGTGCGCAAGACCTTCCCCCAGTTCCACGAGGCACTCGGCGACCTGCGCCGGGAATGGGGACTCGGCTAGCTCAGCCGGCTCGGCTAGCTCCGCCGCTCGGCTAGCTCAGCCGGCTCGCCGGCCAAGGCCGAGCAGCGTCAGCGCGGCGTCCGCGTGCGCGGCGGCCTGCGCCGGGGTAGGCGCGGGGTCGATGCCGAGCAGCCTGCGCCGGTGCCGCTCGCCGAGCAGCAGGGAGAACAGCGGCTCGGCGAGCGGTTCGCTCTGCGGGCCGCGTTCGGCGCGGATGTGCCCGGCGAGCCGGGCGATGTGCCGGGCATCGCCGCTGTGGTGCAGGATCTGGGCGAGTTCGGGGAACCTGGTGGACTCGGCGATCACCAGCCGGTGCAGGCCGACGAGCTCGTCGGAGTGCAGGCGCACGACGATCCGCGCGGCGAGGGTCTCAAGCGAGTCATGGTCGCGGGCCGCGTCCAGGCTCACGGCGGCGGCGAGGTGCCTGACCATGGCGGCGAACACCTCGGCCTTGTCGCCGTAGTAGGCGTAGATGGTCCGCTTCGTCACCTGGGCCGCGGCCGCGAGCTCGTCGACCGTGGTCGCGCCGTACCCGGTGCGCAGGAAGACGCCGAGGGCGGCGTCGAGTATCTCCGCCTCCCGCCTGCGGCGCTCGTCGGCCGTCGGCCGCCCGCGTTTGCGCAACGCGGGAACATGCGGCTGCCCGCCCATCATCCTCCTCACGCAACCGTCGCCCACCAGGAGCTGCCCACGATCTGCCCAGGATTCTGCTCCCTGGTTCCTTGCCTGGCCAGCATGGGTTCCGAATAGAATGATACGAAACAGTGTCATTAACTTTCCGGCGCGACCCACGAGGTCGGGGAAGGCTACCCAATGGCAAGTCAGGCACGTCAGCGTCGGTCCGCGCCGGCCGCAGGCCAGGGCGATGAGCTTCGCCAGTTCTACCGAGACATGACCCTCGTGCGTCGTTTCGAAGAACGCGCCGCCCGCGCCTACACCGAGGCGCTCGTCGGCGGCTACTGCCACCTTAACCTAGGCGAGGAAGCCGCGGTGGTCGGCTTGATGTCGGCGCTCAGGCCCACCGACTACCTCTTCACGAACTACCGCGAGCACGGCTACGCGCTCATGCGCGGCATCGACCCCAACCGGGTGATGGCCGAACTGTACGGCCGCGTCGACGGCGTCTCCAAGGGCTGGGGCGGGTCGATGCACATGTTCGACGTCACCCACCGGCTGCTCGGCGGGTACGGCATCGTCGGCGGCCAGTTGCCCCTGGCGACCGGCGCGGCGCTCGCGATCGACTACCGGGGCGGCGACGAGGTCGTCATGTGCACCCTCGGCGACGGCACCACCGCCATCGGCGCCTTCCACGAGTCGCTGAACATCGCGGCCCTGTGGCACCTGCCGATCGTGTTCGTCATCGTTAACAACGGGCTCGGCATGGGCACGACCGTCTCGAAGTCGTCGGCCGAGCCCGACCTGTACAAGCGGGGCGCCGCCTACCGGATGGAGTCGGCCCGCGCGGACGGCTTCGACCCGGTCGCCGTGCACGAGGCGGCGGCCAAGGCCATCGCGGCGGCCCGGGGCGGCCAGCCGTACCTGCTCGAGGTCGTCACCGAACGGCTGCGCGGCCACTCCGTCGTCGACCCGGCCAAGTACCGGTCGGCCGAAGAGGTCGAGCGGCTCAAGCACGAGGACCCGATCCAGACCTTCGGTGCGAAGCTGACCGCGAACGCCGTGCTCGACCAGGCGAAGATCGACGCGATCGAGGCGGAGGTGACGGGCATCGTGACCGCCGCCGCGGACTTCGCCGCGAGCAGCCCGCACCCGGAGGTGGCGACGCTGTTCGACTACACCTACGCCACGCCGGTGGCCAACGACTCGCGCCGGCTGCCGGGCGAGCCGTTGTTCCCGCCGCTGCCGATTCCCGCCGGAGTACCCGTGCTTGGAGGCGCCGCATGACGATCATGACCTACCGCCAGGCGCTGCACGACACGCTGCGCGCGGAGATGCTCAGGGACTCAAGCGTGTTCCTGATGGGCGAGGAGATCGGCGTCTTCGAGGGCTCGTACAAGATCACCGCGGGCCTGCTCGCGGAGTTCGGCGAGAAGCGGGTGCGCGACACCCCGATCGCCGAGGAGGGCTTCGCCGGGGCCGCCATCGGCGCCGCCATGCTGGGCCTGCGCCCGGTCGTCGAGATGATGACGATCAACTTCTCCATGCTCGCCCTCGACCAGATCATCAACCACGCCGCGAAGATCTACGGCATGTTCGGCGGGCAGGCCAGCGTGCCGCTCGTCATCCGTACCCCGGGCGGCGGCGGGCAGCAACTCGGCGCGACGCACTCGCAGAACATCGAGCTGTTCTACGCCTTCGTCCCCGGGATGAAGGTCGTGGCGCCGTCCAACCCGGCCGACGCCAAGGCCCTGCTGCTCGCCGCGATCCGCGACGACGACCCGGTGCTCTTCCTCGAGAACCTCGCGCTCTACAACACCAAGGGCGAGGTGCCGGACGGGGATGCCCCGGCGG
>Ga0335075_10002666_pt1 | contig 28565 bp, 16 predicted proteins | sample Lox_Sample_24_FD_206723 | JGI IMG/M metagenome (GOLD analysis project Ga0335075, IMG submission 206723) | Soil microbial communities from Loxahatchee National Wildlife Refuge, Florida, United States - Lox_Sample_2.4 | ecosystem: Environmental > Terrestrial > Soil > Wetlands | place: USA...
ACGTTTCAGCGAACCGTTCGAATCGAAAGCTGGTGCTTGCTGGATTGAATGAACGAGTGAAGGCGTTGATTTCGATGACGCATCTCGGTCGCCTGTTTCCGTCCTATGACACCGTCGCGGACGCGGAACGTGCCACGGTTGCGCTAAACTAGCGCGCATGAAAACCGTGAAACGGGTCGGTTATGCCGTTGTTGGACTCGGGCACATCGCCGAACACGCAGTGTTGCCCGCCTTTCGGCACGCCAAGAAATCGCGCCTGATCGGCTTGGTCAGCAGCGACGCAGGCAAGGCGCGACGCCTCGCGAAAAAGTTCCGCGCGCCATCGTACTGTATCTATGACCGCCTCGAGGAATGTCTGCAAAATCCCGAAATAGAAGCGGTTTTTATCGCGACCAACAACAGCACGCATCTGGGGTTTACCCGACGCGCCGCGGCGGCGGGCAAACACGTGCTCTGCGAAAAACCCCTCGCGAATACAGCCGACGAGTGCCGGCAAATGATCGATGCGTGCCGCAGCGCGAACGTCAAGCTGATGACGGCTTACCGGAAATATTTCGAACCGAGCAGCGTCGCGCTGAAACAACTGATCGATAGCAAGAAGCTGGGCCGCCTGAAACTGATTCATTCCGCGTTCACGTTCAACTTGCCTGCGCAGCAAGTATGGCATCTCAAACGCGAGTTGGCGGGAGGAGGTTCGCTCTGGGACGTCGGAGTTTATTGCGTCAACGCGGTTCGGTGGCTGACCGGACTTGAGCCCGTCGAGGCGACCGCCTATTCGTGGAGCGCCGATCCACAGCGTTTCAAGGAAGTGGACGAAAGCATCGCCTTTCAGCTGAGATTCCCGGACGGTCTGTTCGTACAGGCATCGAGCAGCTTTGCAGCCGCCAAGGCCTCGTTCATCCAAATTCATGCTGAGAAGGGTTGGGTGGCGGTTGATCCAGCGTTCGCGTATAACGAAAAAAAATCGCTATTTGGGCAAATCGACGGGAAATGGTTCAGCAAGGAATTTCCGCCCAGCGAAGAGTTTCATATCGAGCTCGATCACCTGGCTGATTGTATCCGCGCAAACCTCGAGCCCGAACCGGATGGAACGACAGGCATGCGGGATGTCGCGGTGATGGAAGCGATCTACGAAGCGGCGAAGCTTGGGCGTACCGTTCCAATTACATGTTATCCGTGAATTCATCCGGCGGCGAGCGCGGCGCGAGTTGCGATACCTTCGCATGCTCCTCCAGAATCTATAGTTGTACTTACCGGAACGAGTTGCAAATAAGACTACCTTCGCCAAGCTGCCTTCTCCACGTTAAGCTAAAATGGCGCAGCATGGAAAACGGGCAGCCGACTGTAAAGATCTCGGGCGGTAGACTGTTTGGACGGCTCGCGTTCTCATTTCTGATTCTTTGTTCGATGGCATTGGGCGTCGCAGTGGGCCTGTTGTTCGTCTACTCGAGCGATCTGCCGGAAATTCACGCTCTGCAGAACTACCGTCCCGATGTAGTGACCGAACTCTACTCCGACGACGGCCAGCAAATCGGCACGTTCTCTCTACAGCGCCGGATTTTGCTGACGTACGCGCAGATTCCCAAGATGCTGCGCGACGCGATCATTTCGACAGAAGACCAGCATTTTGAGGAGCACTGGGGCGTAGATTTTCCGCGCGTAGCAGAAGCGGCGTGGCAGGATATTCGCCACCATCAGATACGACAGGGCGCGAGTACGCTGACGATGCAACTCGCCGGCACATTGTTTCTGAATCGCGCCGACCGCAGCTTCCGCCGCAAGATGGAAGAGACCATCCTTGCGATCCAGATCGAGCGCCATTACACGAAAGACCAGATTTTCACGATGTATTGCAATCAGATTTATCTGGGCGCGGGAAATTACGGGATGGAAGCGGCGTCGGAATACTATTTCAGCAAGCCAATTTCGAAACTGACCCTCGCGGAAGCGGCGACGCTCGCGGCGATTATCCGCGGCCCCTACTATTCGCCCATTCTGCACCCCGACCGTGCATTAGACCGTAGGAATCTGGTCCTTTGGCTGATGGCGCGGGACCACAAAATCCGCTGGTCACAAGAAGAAGGAGCACGGAAAGAGCCTCTCGGTTTGGATATCGCGAACGAGAGGGACGATCTTGCGCCCTATTTTGTGGAAGAAGTCCGCGAATACCTGGAACATACGTACGGGACGACCGTTGTACACCAGGACGGCTTGCGCGTTTACACGACACTAAACGTGAAGATGCAGGAAGCGGCCGATAAGGCAGTCCGGGACGGATTGCACGCATACGATCGGCGTCACGGTTGGCGTGGCCGCCTTCCGAATATTTTCAAAGATCATCTCGGAACTCTGGAAACCTACGACAGCAACGAGTGGCATGGGCCAATCGGAAAAGGCGACTACGTCACTGGCCTCGTCACGCTGGTGAGACCGACATTCGCCGACATCAAAATCGGGCCGTATCACGCCATGCTGACGCCTGCCGATTTTGCCTGGACCGGCCAGAAAATTCCGGCGGATCTCGTCTCAGTGGGCGATCTGGTGAACGTGCAGATCAAGGAAGTGTCCGGCGCAACAGCCTGGGTAAATTTGGAGCAGATTCCAAGTGCGCAGGCATCACTGGTCGCGATCGACAATCCAACTGGCGAAATCAAAGCCATGGTGGGAGGCTACGATTTCAATATTTCGAAATTCGATCGTGCAACGCAGGCCATGCGGCAAACGGGCAGCTCATTTAAGGTGTATGTCTACGCCACAGCGCTCGAACAAGGTATGTCGCCGTTCGACACGGTCATAGACGAGCCGGTGACATTCCGCAGCGGCGGCCTGGCATATTCGCCGCACAATTACGATAACCGGTTCGAAGGCCGCATCACATTGCGTCGTGCACTGGCGGACTCTCGGAACGTCCCAGCTGTGAGGCTGCTCGACCACGTTGGTATCCAGAACGTAATAGACACGGCCCGCCGATGCGGAATTACCAGCCCCTTGCCTCCGTACTTGCCCCTCGCGCTCGGTGCGGCGGATCTGACGCTGCTAGAGCACACTTCGGGCTTCACCGTGTTCCCTGACGACGGCATCCATATCGCGCCACATTTCATTCGTCGCGTCACGTCGTACGATGGCGCTGTGCTGGAGGAATACCGTCCAAAGGTCACTGATGTGATTCCGCCCGATGTGGCGCACACCATGACGGCGATGCTCGAAGATGTCGTCCAGTTCGGAACTGGAGTGCGCGCCAAAGAACTTGGGCGCCCGTCGGGGGGTAAAACCGGCACGACGAATGATTTTACCGACGCGTGGTACATCGGTTTCACGCCTGAGACCACAGCGGGCGTTTGGGTAGGGAACGACGACAAGCGTGTGTCGCTGGGCAAGAAGGAAACGGGGGCACGCGCGGCATTGCCTATCTGGCTCGAATTCATGGAAGCAGCGACGAAAGGGAAGCCGGTTGAGAATTTCCCGGACGTGGTTCCGCTGGAAAAACAAGTTCTGGACAGGGAAGAACTGGTCGATACGCCGGATACGGCTGCCCCGTCTGATGCCGCCGAGCAAGGCTTAACGCAAACGGCAGCGCCGCAGCCATCCAGCGCAAAGCCGGTAACTCCGGCGAAGCTTCCGCCCGCGCCAGCAGCGGCCAAGCCTGCTCAGAAGCCTCAAACTCCCACTGGCTCCAAGCCGACGCTTCCCACTGCGAAGCCGCCTGTCAAAACGAAGCCGCCGGTCAAAACGCCGGCGCCCGCGGCCACTGGCACTGGACGCGCCTCTCTCCGCAATTGAAACAGTCGCGTTTCGCGGCATTTGTGTGGATCGCGATCACACTTACGTTTCTGAAGCCAAGAGCCTGCTGGACAGAATTTTGCGAAGCCTCTAATCTACGGCGTACGGTGGTTCCCCGCGATGGCGCGGCAGGAGAGAGAACCCGTTCATGAAGTGCAAAAACATTCTAGAAGCAATGTTCAACACACCACTGATCCGATTGAACCGGCTCACGAAAGACGTTGCTGCCGAGGTTTACGTCAAGGCCGATTACCTGAATCCTGGCGGCTCCGTGAAAGACCGCATTGGTCTGTGGATGATCGATGATGCTGAGCGGCGTGGTCTGCTGAAGCCGGGCGGCACGATTATCGAAGGGACATCGGGCAACACGGGAATGGGGCTGGCTCTGGTCGCCTGCGTGCGCGGTTACAAAGTTGTGTTCACCATTACCGACAAACAGTCGCGGGAAAAAATCGACCTCTTGAAAGCGTTCGGCGCTGAAGTGGTGGTTTGCCCCACCGCCGTTGAACCGGAAGATCCACGGAGCTATTACTCCGTCGCGAAAAAGCTCGCCCGCGAGATTCCAAACGCGTTTTATCCGAACCAATATGAGAATCAGATGAACCCCGAAGCACATTACAAGACCACAGGGCCCGAAATTTGGCAGGACACCGAAGGCAAGATCACGCATTTCGTTTGCGGCATGGGGACGGGCGGAACGATCAGCGGCGTCGGGAAATACCTCAAAGAACAAAGCCCGAAAGTGAAGATCATCGGCGTCGACCCTTATGGCTCCCTCTACTATGAGTATTTCAAGACCGGGAAGATCGGCAAGGCCCTCACCTACGTGGTGGAAGGAATCGGAGAAGACATCTTCCCCAGTACGATGCATTTCGACGTGCTCGACGACGTGATGCAGGTGCACGACGAAGAGTGCTTCGTCTGGGCGCGGAAACTCGCGAAACTCGAAGGAATTTTCACCGGCGGCTCGGGCGGAGGTTGCGTGTCAGCCGCGCTGAAGATTGCCAAGGACAGCAATAAGAGCGATCTGATCGTTGCATTCATGCCCGATTCAGGATCGCGATACCTCAGCAAGATTTACAGCGACAGTTGGATGCGCGAGCACGGATACACTGAAGCGGAGGTCGCACTCACGGCAGCCGACGTGGTTCGCGTAAAGCGCCAGAATGGAAGGTCGCGCGAACTGGTTGTCGCGCGGCCATACCAAACGGTTTTCCACGCGCTGCACACGATGCAGCAGCAGGACATTTCGCAGTTACCTGTTTTTGAAGAAGAGAAGCTGATCGGAACCGTTTTTGAAGACGAAATCCTGAATATGGCCCTGCAGGGCAAAGACCTCCGCAAGCTAGTGATCCGCGAGGTGATGGGACAACCCCTTTCTCAGATTCCCGCGAGCGCCGCAGTGGAACGGATCACTTATATTCTCAGCCATGACAGCCCTGCGGTGTTCGTTGAAATGGACGGTGGCAAGCTTGAAATCTTGACGAAATTCGACCTGATGGACACAGTTGCGGGGTTGGTCGGTCAGAAACACTAGCCCTCGACGGGGCCGATTCCCAGTCGTCGAAAAGCGAGAAATTCCTCACTGCTCTTGCTGCTTATTCGGGTCCTGCACCTTCTGGGCTTCTTTTGGCGCCGCAATTTTCTGGCTGGTTCCCACCCAGAACAGTTTGAAATCGCTGAAGCGATGGTAATAGTGCAGGAAATGGCCTTCGAACTGGACGTACGTATCCACGCTCTCCGGCAACCACAATTGAACGTTGTGCTGGGAAAACGAAACTGGCGCGTAGTTGATTGAAAAGTGTTCGCGCTGCAGATCGATGTCCTTAATTGCCTTTACAAGGTCGCTGTCCAAGTGGAGCACTTGGTACGATTGGCTCGAGATCCAAACGCGACCCTTCAGAGGCAGGGCGTCGCTGTGCAGGGGTCCCTGGAACCACGACAGCACATTTGGCGCCTTTGGCTTTTGTTCAAAATGGACCACCCACGCCGACTGATTACCCCAAGTGCCAAGCCCTTCGCATTTCCAATCCAGATCCGGCTGGATCACCGGATGTAGGGCCAAGGCGAGCGCTGCGACGCCCGTGTCCTGGATTCGCCCGGGGAGTTGCACCTGATCCGAACCGTGCGTGCGAAATTCCCTCACGTCGAACGACTGCGGCGATGCTTGGTCGATGATCACCAGGTACTTGAACTCATGCTCACCGGGCTTTTCGACGTTTTCGCCGTGCTTGAGTTCCACTTCCTGAAAATCTTCGGTCGCCGAGAACTCCTGCAACGTCGTGACGAGCTGTTCGGCGTTATTTCCTGCATTCTTCAGAATTTGAGGCAGTGGGCACACAGCGCCGGCGACGATATATGGCTTAGCGGAGTCGATATCCGGCGGAGCCCAGTCCGGTCGCGGCGGAATTTCCACGGCTGGCACAGCTGGCGCCAGCAATTTCGTTTGCACCGTAACCGTTGCGGGCTGTCGCAACAGTTTGATCCAATTGCGAATTTCTTTGATGTGGGGATCGTTAGGAAATTCCTTGGCGTAAGCCTCAAACGTGTCCGCCGCGCTGGCCCTCTGGCCAAGCCACGCCTGTGCTTGCGCGATCACCAGCTTCACTTGGTCCGCTGGGTGCTTGCCCAGCCTTAACGCTTCACTACCGTGGTCGAGTGCTTCCTTATATTTCTGTTCGTTCAAGTACGATGCAGCGAGCATCCACTGGGCCTTCCATGCACTCGGATCGATCTGCACCGCCTTGTTCAGCACCAGCGCAGCCCCTGCCGAATCGCCGAGCTGATATCGCACAGTTCCAAGAGCTGTCAGTGCAGGCGCTTGCGTCGAATCAACAGAAACCGATTTTTCGAGGTAGGGCTTGGCTTGTTGCATTCGATTGGTCAGCAAGTACGTCAATCCCGCCACGTATTCGGCGTAGGGGTTATCAGGAGAAATTTGAACCGCTTTCAGCGCGTGCTTCTCACCGGAAGATATGTGTCCGTATTGCAGGTCACGCAGAGCGTTCTGGATTTCCTTCGCAGCCTTGGGAACGAGAACAAACTGGCCGGCTGGTGGATGAAATGAAAGCTGCTGGTCCAGCGGTTGCATGAACACGATCACGGTTTGCGCGGTGCCGGGGATGTCGGGCATCTTTACGGTTTGTGTCGCTGGAAGATAACCATCCGCTCTGACGAGGATGTCGTAGCTGTTGTCGACTCCGACCTGGCTGAACAGCCAACCCTCCCCCGTTCGCGTCGGGAAATTGTCGAGGGCGGCGCCTCCGGCTGACGACTTGATTCGAACGATGGGCGTAATCTTCACCGGTAACGGCTGCCCGTCTCCGGTTCGGAGGTAAACCATTACGGTGCCCATGCGGTTGTTGGTTTCAAGCGGTGCACTGATGGAGCCCAGGGGGCCGGGGCTGAAACCCGACTGCCCTATCCCACCCTGGGCTGATGCGCTAACGGCGACCCCGAGGGCCGCTAAAGCACTGACGAGTAAAGCGATAATCTTCGTTTTTAGACTGGTCACTGTAGCCCCTGTATGCGTGGGCGCTTGCCTGCCGTTTCACCGAACTATAGAGTGCTGCTTCCTCATATGTCAATACTGGGTTGGAAAGAGGGGGTGTTATACTTTTCCGATCCATTGGCGTGCGAAAGGACACCCATGGCGTGAGAAAAGGCGTCCGGGCGTCTCAATGCGCGAATCTAGCTGATGCGAATAGAAGACCTGAATGACCGGCTGAAACGATCAATCCTCGTCGCTGACGGGGCCATGGGATCGCTGTTGTACGAAGACGTCGATGGCCTGCGCTGCGTCGAAGAGCTGAACTCCTCGCACGCGGAGGAGGTTTTCCGCGCGCATCAGGCGTATATCGCCGCGGGTGCGCAGCTCATCGAGACAAACACGTTTGGCGCAAATAGATACAAGTTGAATGCGCTGGGAATCGTCGATCGGGTGGCGGAACTGAACCACCGCGGCGTCAAGCTGGCGCGCGAAGCCCGCGAAGCGGCCAAGCACGACGTTTTGATTGGCGGGTCGATTGGTCCGCTTGGGGTGGCCCTGCAGGTACGCGAACTGCCCACAGAAGAAATCTTCTCGATTTTCAAGGAGCAGGCGGGGGCTCTCGAGGAGCGTGGCGTCGATTTGTTCCTGCTTGAGACCTTCAGCGATGTTGCGGAACTCAGCATCGCCATTGATGCGATTCGCTCATTCTCGAAGCTGCCGATCGTTGCGGAACTCACCTATTCGGAAGAGGGGACTACCATCGGCGGCACACGTCCCAGCGAAGCCTGGGAAGTCCTGAAGCAAAAAGATATTCAAGTGTTTGGGGCGAACTGCACGGTTGGTCCTCAGTTGCTCATGCCCGTGTTGCGGCATCTGGCAGAGGCATCGTCGCTGCCGCTGTCGGCGATGCCGAACGCGGGATTCCCGAAACGGGTTGGCGACCGCATCGTCTACCCGCGCTCTTCGCCGGAGTACTTTGCGCAGTTCGCGCAGGATGCCGCGGCGCTGGGTGTTCGGATCATGGGAGGGTGCTGCGGGACCACTCCCGAGCACGTACAAGCGATTGCGGAAGCGGTAAAGAAGCTAAGGCCTGGAAAATCAGCGTCGGCTGCGACGGTTGACGGAGATGCCGTCGAAGCGATCGAACCGGCGGAACGCGTCCGGAGGCTGGCCCGGCGCGAGCCTGAGAGCAAGCTGTGGCAGAAAATCCAGGCCGGCAAATTCGTTACATCGGTGGAAATCGATCCTCCCAAAGGAGTTACGGTCAGCCGGATCGTTGAACAGATTTCGCATGTGATGGAGCGGGCGGAGATCGATGCGATCGACATTAACAGCGGTTCGCTGGCGCGCGTCGGGATGGACGCGTTGATGCTGGCGGCGGCGCTGGAAGCGAATGGCTTCGAGACGATTCCTCACCTGACCACACGCGACGCGAACATCATCGGCTTGCAGGCAATGCTGCTGGGGGCATGGGCCGTGGGCGGCGTCCGCAATGTGCTTGCAATTACAGGAGATCCGCCGTCGGTGGGCGACTACCCGGAAACGAACGGCGTCTATGAGTTGGACTCAATTGGACTTGTGAAGGTGCTGGCTCGGCTCAATCAAGGAACCGATTGGGCGGGCAAGAACCTGGGCGGTGCGACGAATTTCACGATTGGCGTCGCGGTGAATCCGGTAGCGGACGACGTTGACGAAGAGCTGAAGCGGTTCGAACAGAAAATCGAAGCGGGCGCGCATTTTGCGATGACCCAGCCGATTTTCGAGCCGGAACAGTGGTGCAAATTCCTGAAGAAACTCGGCGGGAAATCCCCCGTCCCGGTGCTTGTAGGTCTTTGGCCACTAACGAGTTACCGGCTGGCGCTGCGGCTGCATAATGAGGTGGCGGGCATCGTTGTGCCGCAGCCGATACTGCGAAACATGGAGCAGGCTGGCGACAAGGCGCGGGACCGCGGGTTCGAGTACGCTCGCGTGATGCTCGACTGGGCGCGCACGGCCAGAGCCGACGGAATCGCCGGGGCCTACCTGATCCCTCCGTTTAAGCGCTACGAAGGCATCCTCGATTTATTTAGCTGATTGCACGAGACGCTCGACCTATTTGGTCGCGAAGGCGCGACCTCAGAGGCGAAAGTCAGGCGAACAAAAGTGGTGCTGCCGTGATCAAGCATGTTGATCTTGAATGCCGGGTTAAGTGGCGCTATCGGGCGCGGTTTGGGAGGACGAGTCGACGGTCGACAGTTCAGGGCTGACGGTGACCCCGCACCCTTGCAGAGGGCGCAAGGGGCGCGGGCCCCCCAAGGCGAAGACCCACGGTTCGGGAAGGCGCCGAACCGCGGGGCACCCTCGGGTTGGATTAGTCGCTTATCTTGAAGAGTTAGAGGGCAGGCTTGCGTTGTTGTTCCCGCCAAAATCAAGAGTAAGAAGACCCCGGAGCGCCCGGCTCCGCTGGTCTGATACCGAAAAAAGAAATTCACGCAGGAAATAACGCGGACACCAAAACGCAAAATCGCGAACCTTTCTTTCGCGCGCTCAAAGCGCGACCGCGAAAACCGGCGAAGAGTGCGGCGCCCGGTTTTGCTGCAGCGAAGCCGTAGGAGAGGTTGACCCGGCAGGTAACGTGGGCGTGCAAAGCGAAAGTCGAACCCCGCACCCTTACACTTCAAAGGGTGCGGCACCCCTGGCACCCTGGTGTTTTGTCCGAGGCCTTAGGGTAGGTGTTGTGTGGCACCGTTGCACGCGGTGTTCGCATTCGGAGAGAGCCCAAGGGCCGGCCCCGCCTAAAAGAAGGGTCGGAAAGTCCCACGCTCAAAAATCGAGCGATGGGGCGCCCTCAAAACCAACAGCTTTTACCGGCGTTGAGGGCGAGAGTGGGCCACCCGCCAAATGACGCGCCCGAATAATGTGACGACGAATTACAGCTATGACAAACTGTCGCACCTGTTGTCAGTGCTGCACCAACTGGCCGGGAGTACTATCGACGGAGCGACGTACACAGTGGACAATGCTGGGAACCGTACAGCGAAAACGGATGATCTGGCGAACGTGACGACGAGCTACAATTACGATCCGATTTACGAGTTGCTGACCGCTACGCAAGGCGTAACGACCGAGAGCTACACCTACGATCCGGTGGGCAATCGGCTCAGTTCGCTCGGATTATCGCCGTACAGCGTCAACACGTCGAACGAGCTGACCTCTACGCCGAACGCAAGCTACACGTACGATAACAACGGGAACACCGCGTCGAAAACGAACTCTAGCGGCACAACCAATTACAGTTGGGATTACGAAAACCGCCTCACGTCCGTCACGCTGCCCAACAGCGGCGGGACCGTGAGCTTCAAGTATGATCCGTTCGGACGCCGCATCGAGAAAATTTCACCCTCCGCGACGAGCATTTTCGCCTACGATGGCGACAACGTGGTAGAGACCGTGAACGGCAGCGGCGGAGAAGTCGCCAGCTACGCGCAAGGGCAGAATATCGATGAGCCGCTGGCGATGGACCGTAGTGGAACTGTCGATTATTACGAACAGGATGGAGTCGGTTCAGTCACTTCGCTGACGGCCTCGAGTGGCTCACTCGCCCAGACCTACACGTACGATTCCTTCGGGAACCAAACGGCGTCCTCTGGTTCGCTCACAAACTTCTTCCGATATACGGGGCGTGAATTCGATACCGAAACCAATCTCTATTTCAACCGCGCTAGATACTACGATTTTCAGGCGGGTCGTTTTGTCAACGAAGACCCGGTCGGATTTCTTGGGAGCGGGACGAATTTTTACCGCTATGTAGACAATAATCCGATAAACCTGACCGATTCCCTTGGGCTGTGTCCGAAAGACAAAAAGAATTGCCTGTTGAATACCTTGGAAAAAAACGGTGTTGCTCTCACACTGGACGCAGCCGGGTATATCCCCGGGGAAGGAGTGGCCGTCCAACTAACGGACATCGGGGTTGGTATAGCAAGCACCACCAACAGCGCAGTCAAGCAAGACGCGACCGGTACGTTCATGGGTATCGCCAGCATGCATCTTGCAGCGTTGGAACCGCTTGGCAAGGCGGTTCCAGTAGTAAATGTAATTTTTAACACAATTGGGACTGCCCGAGACTTATACGTCACGATTGAGGACTACAGAGCATGTACAAAGGCGCAATAGTGGCGGACAACTTTCACACGAGATCATTCACTTCAATGACTAGGAAGTGGGGCTTCTTGGTGGGAATATGTGTGTGCCCGCTATTCTTCTTATTTGCTTATTTTGGCGATCCCGGGAGAGGAGTTGCTGCGGCGGGGAGCGCAGGGATGATTAGTGTTGTTACTAGATATTTCTGGGACCTGCGGAAGCGGCGGTGGTTCTGGACGATAATTGCACTTATAGTGGCTCTCCATATTCCTATCCTTCTGCTTGTTCGATGGCCATCTAACCAATACTCATATATGCAGATGCTTCCCATCGGGCTCCTAGATTTTGCCATCATGTACGGAGTCATCAGACTGGCCGAGAATATATTCGAGAAGAATTCGGCGCGTCAGTAAAGAGCTGCAAATACGATCCGTTTGGCAGGCGCATCTACAAGCAATCGCCGAGCGCGACCAGCATCTTTGCATATGATGGCGACAATTTGGTTGAGACGGTGAACGCCTCGGGCGGAGAAGTAGCCAGTTACGCGCAAGGGCAGAACATCGATGAACCCTTGGCGATGGACCGTAGCGGAACTGTCGATTATTACGAACAAGGCGGCGTGGGTTCGGTCACGTCGTTGACGGCATCCACCGGGTCCGTTGCCCAGAGCTACACGTACGATTCGTTCGGAAACACCACTAATTCGACCGGTCCGCTGACGAACTTTTTCCGCTACACGGGCCGAGAGTTCGACACCGAAACCGGGATTTATTATTACCGCGCCAGATACTACGATCCAGCGATGGGAGTGCGGCCCGGTTTTGCTGCAGCGAAGCCGTAGGAGAGGTGTTGACCCGGCAGGTAACGTGGGCGTGCAAAGCGAAAGTCGAACCCCGCACCCTTACACTTCAAAGGGTGCATGCACCCGCCCACGGCACAAAAACCGTGCCGTGGCTACCCGCTTCGACGTGCCGACAAGGGGGGCCCCCGTCCCCACGCCGCGCATGGGAACTGACTTTTTGAGCGCAGGTTGACAAACTCAACGTAGCAGCGGGTCAGCCTCGATCATTTTCGGCGGAGATTTCATTGAAAACACGGGACTTGACAGCGCCACGGTGCCTGACAAAGATTGGGCAGCCGATTGCTCCTAAAGCGGCGTGGTCAGGAGAAAAAAAACATGAAAGCCAAGAATAAGAAGCACAGCAAGAGCAGAGTCTGAAAGCCGCAAAGAAATTGGAAGCGCAGAAGCCTCTCTTAACCTACAACCTTAGTGGAACTTATGTTTCAGGCCACACACTCAGCGGCGGTGGCGGCGGCACACCCAGCGGCGGTAATTAGCACCTAAGGGACATCGACACGCGCCTGCAGCACTCACGCCAGCGTGAGGCGCAAGCCGGATGCGTGGGGGACGGTGACGGAGCACTTGCCTTGTTTGAGCGAGGGGGGCTTCGTCGAGGCGGTGATGTGGGCCTCGCGGCTGTCGAGCGCCGGGGCGTGCAATGTTTCCGTTTCGACTTTCCCGCCGGCGCCGCGGCCAAAGTCGAGTTCCACTTCAAGGTCCGCGGCGGCGTCCTTGTTCAGTATGATCACGGACGTGCGGCCGCTGGGCAGTCTCGCGGCGTAAGCCGTCGCATCCACACGGCCATCCTGCAACTTCGCGGAGAAATCGGTCTTGAACAGCGTTCCGCCGCTGAACGAGGCCGCAAACTTGAGCCCGTAGGCGACCGGCTCGAGCAGATACTCCGAGCCGAAGGTCGCAATCGGCGTGTAGAAGGGATGCGGATGTGAAGCAATCTGCTGGGGAGTTTCGCCTTGCGCTCGCAGAAGCGCGTCTCCCGGCAGAGATCCGCCAACGGAATTGGCGACGGACTTCCCAGTGCCTCCATGCAGATTGACGCCGGAATAATTGTTGCCGGCCAGCAGCAGCGAATAATCGGCTGACCAGAGCGCAGCGGCAAACACGTCGGAGACGCCCGGCTTGCCGCCGCGGTAGCAGGTGTTGCCTTCGGTCATGCGAACGCGCGCGCCGATCTTAGCGGCTGCCGCCGTCGCGATGTTGGCGGTGTTCTGCACTTTCTGCATGGTTGCCGGCTTCAGGAGATTCGGAATATTGACCTCGGGATTCGTCGCCGGTCCGCCGAAATAGTAGTGATGAGTGAGGGTGGTCACGTGCGGCGCGTCGTGGATCGAAGGCCACTCGCCGGCAATCTCGGTGAGCCACTGCACTCGGCTCGCGACATCGGGGATGCCGAACTTCGCCGCGGGCACTCGGGCAGCAACCGCGCGCGCCAGGGTGAGCCATTCTGCAAGGTAGGTACCGGCCGACCACGTCTTCTGATCGCGCAGGTGCCGGTCGAATAGATCCGGCTCATTTCCGATCTGGAAATACTGCAAGCGATGGCCCAGGGTGTGGGCCACGAAGGCGCCTTCCTCAGCGGCGCGTGCCGGCACATTCGTGCCCATCCCGATCGCGTAGATGCAGGTCCAGCCAGTGGCTTCGAGGAACTGCGCGAGGTTACTGACTGCTGCGCCCGTGACCGCGTAGTACTGCGGTTTCGGCTCACCCACCACTTCACGTGTTTGAGGATGTTGCGGTTCGGGAGAATCCGGCGCAGGTTTCCAGTAAGCGAACTCGCTGGTGTTGCCTCCTAGGCGCAGAACGCCGGTGGACGACAGCGCCTTGAACTCGCGAATCAAGCCGCTGTTTTGCGCGGAAAAGAAAGTCGGGTCCGCGAGCTGCTGCACTTCGTACGACAGGCCGAGAAAATCGATCGGCATATGAGGACCGTTCGCTTCGTTCGGGATGGTGAGCGCAACGCGGACGTTGCTGCGCCCCTGCGCGCGAAGGCGTGTTGCGATCAGAGTACCGGCTGAGGCGGCAAGAAATTTTCGTCGTGTGAGCATGGCGTCGCTCGACTCGTTACTGCCGGACTTTTGAGCTGGAACATACGCAGCTTCGGTAAGGAAGAATACAACACGTTGTGGTGGTTCTGGCACACGCTTTGTTGCGAATGACGGATGCTCATGTCGAGTGTCAACCTTACGCTCCCGGAACAAAAGCGAAAAACGCCGGCACGTTCGCTCGCCCGTCTGGTGACAGGCAAGCTCAGTGTGAACAAGATGCCCTTCGGCTCCGCTCAGGACAAGCCGGCGCTACTAGAACCAGTGCCACGCTGAAGTCGCCGCCACGGCCGGCAGGCGCGACCGTACGTTGAATCTTAGCGCGAAAAGAGCAAAGGCTGCCGCGCTGAAGGCCGCGGCGCTACGTTGAATCCAAGTCGAAAACAAAGGGTGCCGCACAGGACGGGCAAAGCCGAGGGCGCCCTTCGGGTGCGCTCAGGACAGGGCTGTGCCACACGGGAAAACGCCGGCACATTCGCTTCGCCTGTCTGGCGACAGGCAAGCTCAGTGTAAACGACATGCCCTGCGCCGTGCACTCAAGGCAAACGGCACTACGTTGAAACCTAAAGGCAAAAAACGCCGGCGGGACGCTGCGCTACTAAACCCGTGCCATCGCTAGCGGGAGGCGAGCTGGAGCTGGAGAAGTTGAGTGAGGAGCGAGGCGAGGACGGAGACCTGAAACGGTTTCTGGAGGATGTGAGCGCCCCGCTGCTTGAGTTCCGCAGTTATGGCGGGCTCGACCAGATCGCCGGTCATGAAAATAAATGCCTGGGAGGGCTGGCTGGAAGTGCCGCGAATTTGCTCGAAGAGTTCAGTGCCCCGCTTGCCGGGCAAATTGAAATCGCACAGCACGAAATCGTAAGCGCGGCAAGCAAGGAGATCGAGGGCCGCTGCGACGCTTTCGGCACAATCGACCTCGAGTCCGCGGGCGCGAAGACCTTCCTGAACGATTTCGCGAATGCTCTCTTCATCGTCGACGACCAGGACAGAACGCCCTTCAAAGAGATCCGTGGGACGCACGCCTTTGGCGGGCGCCGAACCCACCGACCGATCCGGAACGGCAGCCGGCAGCAGAATACGGAAGGCAGCGCCAGCTCCGGGCTGCGACTGGACGTCAATGGTGCCGCGGTGTTCGCGGACGACGACCATAGCAATCGTGAGGCCGAGGCCCGAGCCGCCGCCGGGTCGTTTGGTGGTGAAGAAGGGATCGAAAATTTTGTTTACGTCGTCGGAGGAAATGCCCGGGCCGTCGTCGGCAAAAGTGACCGCGATCTTGTCGCCGACGCGAGCGAGGCTGACGTCGATCGTGCCGCGATCACGCACGGCGGCGATGGCCTGCTCCGCGTTGGTGAGAACATTGAAAAAGGCCTGGGAGAGCAGCTTAAGGTCGCCTTCGACGGGAGGCAGCGTGTCGGGTGCGCGGAAGCGCACCTCGATGTTGCGGGCGGTCAAGTCGTCGCGGCGGGCGTCGAGAATCTGGCGGAGAACGTCGGAAAGCTGAAGCATCGCGCGACCCTGCGCGGGTGGACGCGAGAAAGCGAGCAGATCCTGAACGATTTCAGCAGCGCGTTTCGCCTGGCGCAGGACGATGTCGGCGTGGCGGCGCGAAGCGTCGTCGGCGGCGCGGTCGCGGAGCAATTCGCCAACGCCGAGAATCGCGGTGAGCGGATTATTGAGTTCGTGCGCAGCTCCGGTGAGCATTTGGCCCATAGCCGCGAACTTTTCCGTCTGCGCGAGCTGCTCTTCGGAGTGTTTCGACTCGGTGACATCGCGGGCGGAGGCGACGACGCCGCTGATCACGCCGCCATCGTATAGCGGCCCGGCGCTGGCGCGCATAATACGCCAAACGCCGTCGCGGCGCTGGACGCGTAAATCCACCTGTGCGTGTTGAACTTCGCCGCGGATCAGCTTGCGGATTGAGGCCACCAGCTTCGGGCGATCTTCGGAGCCGGCACGCCAGCCAATTTCTTCGCCGATGTAGTCGCGCGCAGGATACCCGAGCACGTCTTCGATGCGCGGGCTGATGTAGGTGTAGCGGGCATCACAATCGAAAACGGCAATGACGTCCGGAAAACTTGCAATGAGACGGCGGACGAACTCCTGTTCCTGCTGGAGGCGGCGCTCGATTTCGAGGTGCTCGGTGACGTCAATCATCGTGCCCTGCGTATGCGTGATTCGCCCAGCCGCATCACGAATGGCAAAGCCGGAAGCGCGACAATGAATTTGTTTGCCGCTCTTATGCCGCATCAGGACTTCGTGATCTTCGACGGCATTGTTCGCTTCGAGCTCGCGGACGATCGCGTCGCGGACAGCGGGATCGACGTAAAGGTCGCGGAAGTTGTGCGCCTTCAGCTCCTGCTTGGAGGCGTAACCAAGCATGCGGACGAAGGCCGGGTTAGCGTCGAGGATGAGGCCGTCGAGCGTGGTGAAAAACATGCCTTCGCGCAGAGACTCGAAAAGATCGGCGAAGCGAATCTCGGCCTCGCGCTCAGCGCTGGTATCGCGCGCCCAACCGATCACACCGGTGAGCTCCGCATTTGCGACGACCGGCTGGAACCAGCAGGTGAAATAGCGCGGGCGGCTCCCTCGTTTCAGGACGACCGGCAACGTTCCGCTCCAGGGCGCGCCGTCCTTGAGCTGGGCGACCGCTTTCCTGGCCTGGTCGAGCGACGGCGAATCGATAAAATCGGCGAAGGGGCGGCCGATAAACTCGGAAAACGGCACGCCGAGAATTTCGGACATGTGGCGATTGGCGACGAGAATTTCGCCCTCGGGCGAGAGCGTAAAAACAGCCTGATCGAGGTGGTCGATCAGGTCGCGATAGCTCTGCTGCGATCGCGAGATGACGTCGATCAGCTTCTGGAGAGCGGCTTCGCTGCCCGGTTCACCGGACTGGACGTTTGGCGGGTTCTTGGCGGAGTGGTCGGACATAGTCTTGCGACACGGTTGCGATGCTCAACGCTCGTTTGGCGAAGGGGAATCGCTCATTGAAATTGTACTGACAAAGGCTGTGGAAAAGGTGAGGAAAGCCGCCATACGTGGCGAGTATCTAACGTTCAAGTAGCGGAGAAGCGTTCCAAAACGGTAAAACAACAACGGCAGGACTGTTGGCGGCGCCTTGAAGAACGAAGTGTGGGCGGCCCTTAGACCCGCCCCTGCAACGCCACGATGCAGGCCAACCAGGAGATTGGCGGTCCCGCGAGGGCGCGGCATGTCGTACCCCTACATTCATAACATGCCGATCGACGGATTCATCGTGACAAAAAAATGGCAGGACCGGTTTCGACCCAGTCCCGCCATTTTTGTTTGAATCGTTCAACGCGACAGCGAAGGCTGAGAGCCCTCGCTCCGCGACGCTCCCTTCCTTAGTCAGGGGAAGATGACGATTCCCTGCCTGCGGCAGGCAGGCTCGTCGGAGTCGTCAGCTTTCGGCAACGGCGTCGGTGTCCTTGCGCAGGAAGTCGAGCGCCGCGGCTTCTTCCGGCGTTAGATCGGGCTCGATCGGCTGCGGCTCTTCCTGCGGCAGTTCGGTCAAGAGCTGGATGTTGCGATAGCGCTCGAGACCTGTGCCGGCGGGAATCAGCCGACCCATGATCACGTTCTCCTTCAGGCCGCGAAGATAATCGACCTTTCCGGAGATGGCCGCTTCGGTGAGGACGCGGGTGGTCTCCTGGAAGCTCGCCGCGGAAATGAAGGAATCGGTGGAAAGCGACGCCTTCGTGATCCCGAGGAGCAACGGACGGCCCGTTGCGGGACGCCCACCGTCGTGGATGACGCGGTCGTTTTCCTCGCGGAAGCGGAACTTGTCGACCTGCTCCTCGAGGAGGAACGTGGTGTCGCCGACGTCTTCCACCTTCACCCAGCGCATCATCTGACGCACGATCGTCTCGATGTGCTTGTCGTTGATGTTGACGCCTTGCAGGCGGTAGACCTCCTGAACGGAGTTCACGAGATAGGCCTGCGTGTACTTTTCGCCGAGGACGGCAAGCAAGTCGTGCGGGTTGAGCGGGCCGTCGATGAGAGGCTCGCCAGCGCGCACGCGCTCGCCTTCCTGAACGTTGATGTGGACGCCGCGCGGGATGGAGTATTCCTTTACGGTCTTGCCATCCTCGCTTTCGACGTAGATCTTGCGCTGGCCCTTGGCGATTTCGCCGTACTTGACGACGCCGTCGATCTCGCTAATGACCGCAGGATCTTTGGGCTTGCGCGTTTCGAAAAGCTCAACGACGCGCGGAAGACCGCCGGTGATGTCCTTGGTCTTCGTGGTTTCGCGCGGGATTTTCGCGAGCACGTCGCCAGCCTGCACTTCATCACCGTCCGCAACCATCAAGTGGGCGCGGGACGGCATGAGGTAGCGCTTGCGGACGCGGCCAGCGGAATCCTTTACCATGATCGTCGGCTGGTGCTTTTCGTCGCCGGTAGGCAGTGTAACGACGAGCTGCGACAGACCGGTGACCTCGTCGACCTGCTCTTCAATCGTGATGCCGGGCTGCAGGTCCTTGAACTGGACGGTGCCGCCGGTTTCCGTGAGGATCGAGAACGTATACGGATCCCACTCGACCATCGTCTGGCCAAGCGTTACCGGTTGGCCGTCTTCGACGCGGAGACGCGCGCCGTAAACAACGTGGTGGCGCTCCTTCTCACGGCCCTTTTCGTCAACGACGGCGATCAAGCCGGAGCGATTCATGGCGATGAACGTCTTGTTGCGGCCCTCGACCACGTTCATGTCGATGAAGCGGACGAAGCCATTGTTGCGAGCTTCGACCTTCGACTGTTCGGTGACGCGGGTGGCCGTGCCGCCGATGTGGAACGTGCGCATGGTGAGCTGCGTGCCAGGCTCGCCGATCGACTGCGCCGCGATAACGCCGACCGCTTCGCCCAATTCGACGAAGCGCCCGGTGGCCAAGTTGCGGCCGTAGCAGCGGGCACAGACGCCGCGTTTCGATTCGCAAGTCAGCACGGAGCGAATCTTCACGCGCTCGATACCGGCCGCCTGAATCGCGTTGGCCAGCTCTTCGGTGATTTCCTGATTGATCTCGACGATCACGTTGCCTTCGTAGTCCTTGATCTTTTCGAGAGAGACGCGGCCGACAACGCGGTCGCGCAACGGCTCGACTTCGACGCCGGCTTCGAGAATGGGTTCGACGAAGATGCCGTCACCCGTGCCGCAGTCGAATTCGTTAATGATCACGTCCTGAGCAACGTCGACGAGACGGCGAGTGAGATAGCCGGAGTCGGCCGTCTTGAGCGCCGTGTCGGCAAGACCCTTGCGGGCGCCGTGCGTCGAGATGAAGTATTCGAGAACGGCCAGGCCTTCGCGGAAGTTCGACGTGATGGGCTGCTCGATGACTTCGCCGGAGGGCTTGGCCATCAAGCCGCGCATGCCGGAAAGCTGGCGAATCTGCTGCTTCGATCCGCGAGCGCCGGAGTCGGCCATGACGTAAATCGGGTTGATCACGCCTTCCTTGTCCTGCTCCTCGAGGGCCTTGAACATTTCGTCAGCCACTTTTTCGGTGACATCGGACCAGATGGCGATGACCTTGTTGTAGCGCTCGCCGTTGGTGATGGCGCCGTCGAGGTACTGCTGCTGGACCTTGAAAACTTCGTGCTCGGCGGCATCGACGAGCTTGTACTTCACGCTCGGGATGACCATGTCGCTGATGCCGATGGAGACGCCGGCTTTCGTCGCGTAGAGGAAGCCGAGTTCCTTCAGCTTATCGAGCGCGACGACCGTCTTTTCGAGGCCGAAGCGCAGATAGCAGTACTGGACCAGAGCCTGAACGCCCTTCTTCTTGAGCAAGCCGTTGATGAATGGCATGTCCGAGGGCAGGTGATCGTTGAAGATCACGCGCCCGACGGTGGTGTGCAGGAACTGGCGATTGAGCTGCACGGGCTCGGTGTGCGGCACGTCCTGATCGTCATAGGCGTTGGTGAGGTCGATTACCTCGCCACTGTAGCGAAGCCGAATCGGCGTGAGCAGTTCCACTTCGCCGGCTTCGAGCGCCATGATGACTTCTTCCACGGAACCGAACGCGCGGCCTTCGCCCTTGGCCTTCGGCTTGGACTTCGTCATGTAATAAATGCCGAGAACCATGTCCTGCGTGGGCACGGCAAGCGGCAAGCCGTTCGCGGGCGAAAGAATGTTGTGGGAGCTGAGCATGAGCACGGATGCTTCAACCTGAGCTTCGGGAGAAAGCGGGATGTGCACGGCCATCTGGTCGCCGTCGAAGTCCGCGTTGAACGCGGTGCAGACGAGCGGATGGATGCGAATCGCTTTTCCTTCGACGAGGGTCGGCTCGAACGCCTGAATGCCGAGGCGGTGAAGCGTGGGAGCGCGGTTCAGCAAAACCGGGTGCTCGCGGATCACGTCCTCAAGAATGTCCCAGACGATCGCTTCCTGCGCTTCAACGAGTTCCTTAGCTTGTTTGATCGTAGTGCAATGACCGGCGGCCTCAAGCCGGTGATAAATGAAGGGCTTAAAGAGCTCGAGCGCCATCTTCTTCGGCAGTCCGCACTGATGCAGCTTGAGTTCCGGGCCAACCACGATGACGGAGCGGCCGGAGTAGTCAACGCGCTTTCCGAGGAGGTTCTGGCGGAAACGGCCCTGCTTGCCCTTAAGCGTGTCGGAAAGCGACTTGAGCGGGCGATTGTTGGTGCCACGAAGCACACGGCCGCGGCGGCCATTGTCGAACAGAGCGTCGACAGCTTCCTGCAGCATGCGCTTCTCATTGCGAACGATTACGTCGGGCGCGTGCAGCTCCATGAGCTTCTTCAACCGGTTATTGCGGTTGATCACGCGACGATAGAGGTCGTTCAGGTCAGACGTGGCGAAACGGCCGCCGTCGAGAGGCACGAGCGGGCGCAGTTCGGGAGGAAGAACCGGAACAACATCGAGAATCATCCATTCAGGCTTATTTCCGCTCTTGCGAAACGCCTCGACGACCTTCAAGCGCTTGGCGTACTTGATCCGCTTCTGAAGGCTGGGATCGACCTTCATCTTTTCACGAAGATCGTCCGAGAGCTTGTCGATGTCGATGCGGCGCAGAAGTTCCTTGATGGCTTCGGCACCCATGCCGAAAGCGAATTTGCCGGGATATTCGCGCTGGAGTTCGCGGAGCTTCTCTTCCGGGATCGCTTCCTTCTCGCGGATTCCGGGGACTTCGCCGGGATCGATGCAAACGAACGTCTCGAAATAGAGGATGTGCTCAAGATCACGCATCGTAATATCGAGCAGATATCCGATGCGGCTCGGCAGACCCTTGAAAAACCAGACGTGCGAGCAGGGCGACGCGAGTTCGATGTGACCCAGGCGCTCACGGCGGACCTTGCTCAGCGTGACTTCAACACCGCACTTATCGCAGATCACGCCGCGATGCTTCATCCGCTTGTACTTTCCGCACAAGCATTCCCAGTCGGTGACAGGTCCGAAGATTTTGGCGCAGAACAGGCCGTCACGTTCCGGCTTGAAGGTGCGGTAATTGATGGTTTCCGGCTTGGTCACTTCGCCATGCGACCAGGACCGGATTTTTTCCGGGCTCGCCAAGCTAATGCGAATCGAATCGAAATCCGCAATCTGGCTGGCGCGATCATAAGGACTAGAACGATACAAGGGCTGCCTCCCTCCCCGACCAGGTCGGGGCAAAAAATTCTTGAACCTTGTGGCGCGCACGGGCGGAACAAATCCGCCCGGCACACATTAATCAATCAGCCGCTTCGGACTTCTCGAGCTGCGGCTTCTGGCGCTTCATCAGCTCGACATCAAGGCACAGCGACTGCAATTCGCGAACAAGGACGTTGAACGATTCAGGCACGCCAGGCTCGATCCCCGGTTCGCCCTTCACGATGGCCTCGTAGATCTTGGCGCGGCCGTACACATCGTCGGACTTGGCCGTGAGCAGTTCCTGCAAAATGTGCGCGGCACCGTAGGCTTCGAGCGCCCAGACTTCCATTTCGCCGAAGCGCTGTCCGCCGAACTGCGCCTTGCCACCGAGCGGCTGCTGTGTAATCAGCGAGTAGGGGCCGATGGAACGCGCGTGGATCTTATCGTCGACCAGGTGCGACAGCTTGAGCATGTAGATGTAACCGACCGTAACTTCCTGCGCGAAGGCGTCGCCGGTCATACCGTCGTAGAGCGTGATCTTGCCGCTCTCCGGCAACTCGGTGAATTGGAGCAGGTGGCGAATGTCGGCTTCGCGCGCGCCGTCGAAAACCGGCGTAGCCATCGGGATGCCCTCGCGGAAGCTGTTTGCAACATCGATGATGGCGTCGTCGTCGAGTTCAGCGATCGACTTCCACACAGACGTCGGGCCGAAGGCTTCCTTGAGCCACTTGCGGACGGCGTCCGCGCGCGACTCCTTATCGTCGAGAATCTTTCCGACTCTCTCGCCGAGCTCCTTTGAGGCCCATCCGAGATGCGTCTCGAGAATCTGGCCGACGTTCATACGCGAAGGAACGCCGAGCGGGTTGAGAACGATCTCGACCGGTGTGCCATCGGGCATGTACGGCATGTCCTCTTTGGGGACGATGCGTGCAATTACGCCCTTGTTGCCATGGCGTCCGGCCATTTTGTCGCCGACGGAAAGCTTGCGCTTCATGGCGATGTAGACCTTCACCAGCTTGATCACGCCGGGGGGCAGTTCGTCGCCCTTCTTGAGCTTCGAGATGCGCTCGTCGGTGATCTTGCGCAGCACGTCGATCTGACGCGAGGTCATTTCCTCGATCTCGTCAATCTTCTCGATGAGCAGCGGGTCCTTTTCGTTCAGGCGCAGGCGTTTCAGGTTGCGCGTCGAAATTTTCTCCAGCAGCTCGCGCGTGAGCTCCGTCCCCTTTGTGAGCAAACGCTTGTTCGTGCGTTCGTCGTGCAAGTCGTTAACGAGCTTCTGACCGGACAAGAGGCTGGTGAGACGCTTCAGCCGCTCGTCGGTGAGAATGCGAATCTCGTCGGCGAGGTTCTTTTCGAGCTTGGCGACTTGCGAGGCTTCGATGGCCTTGTGGCGCTCGTCTTTTTCAGCACCCTTGCGGCAGAAGATCTTGACGTCGACGATGGTGCCCTCAATGCCCGGCGGGCAGTAGAGAGACGCGTCGCGAACGTCGCCGGCCTTCTCGCCGAAGATCGCGCGGAGGAGCTTTTCTTCCGGAGTCAGCGTAGTTTCGCCCTTCGGCGTTACTTTGCCGACGAGGATATCGCCGGGCCTTACGGTTGCGCCGATGCGAATCACGCCGCTCTCATCGAGGTTGCGGAGGAAACCCTCGTTGATATTGGGGATATCGCGCGTGATTTCCTCGGGACCGAGCTTCGTATCGCGGGCCTCGATTTCGTACTCCTCGATGTGAATCGAAGTGTAGTAGTCCTCTTCAACGAGCTTTTCGCTGACAAGGATCGCGTCTTCGAAGTTGTAGCCGCGCCACGGAACGAACGCGACGAGCACGTTGCGGCCGAGAGCGAGTTCCCCGCGGTCCGTGCAAGGACCATCGGCAAGAACCTGGCCCTGCCTGACGCGGTCGCCCGCGCGAACGAGCGGCTTCTGGTTGATGCAAGTGTTCTGGTTCGAGCGCTTGAATTTCGTGAGCAAGTAAATGTCGGAACCGACTTCGCGACTCAGCACGCCGGACTGATCGGATTCGACGCGGACAATTACGCGCTCCGAGTCGACCTGATCGACGATGCCGTCGCGACGCGCAACGATGACCGCGCCCGAATCACGCGCGGTGACGCGCTCCATGCCCGTACCCACGAGGGGCGATTCGCCCTTGATGAGCGGCACAGCCTGACGTTGCATGTTCGAACCCATGAGCGCGCGGTTCGCGTCGTCGTTCTCGAGAAACGGAATCAAGCTGGCTGCGACGGACACGAGCTGCTTGGGCGAAACGTCGATGTAATCGACTTCATCGCGCCCCTTCAGCACGAAGTTGCCGGCCTGGCGGCAGTTGACGAGTTCTGTGGTGATGCGCTGCTTGTCGTCGAGCGAAACGTTGGCCTGCGCAACGACGTACCGGTCTTCTTCCCACGCGGAGAGATAGAAGCAGTAGGGGTCGACCGTAACGCGGCGGCGCTTCAGGTCTTCGTTCGTATCTTCGATTTTCTCGCGTTCGACGATCTCGCCGACTTTGAAATCGCTGTCGCCGGCGTTGATCACCTGGACGTAGTCGGTCACGCGGCCGCCCCTGACCTTACGGTAAGGCGACTCGATGAAGCCGAACTCATTGATTCGTGCGTAGCACGAAAGAGAGCTGATCAAACCGATGTTCGGACCTTCCGGCGTTTCAATCGGGCAGATGCGGCCGTAGTGCGTCGGATGAACGTCGCGGACTTCGAATCCCGCGCGTTCGCGCGAAAGGCCGCCGGGACCGAGAGCCGAAAGACGCCGCTTGTGCGTGATTTCGCTGAGCGGATTCGTCTGATCCATGAATTGCGACAGCTGCGAACTGCCGAAGAATTCGCGAATTGCGGCCATCACGGGCTTCGCGTTCACCAGGTCGTGCGGCATGGCCGTCGACATTTCCTGGTAGACGGACATCTTTTCCTTGATGGCGCGTTCCATTCTCACGAGGCCGATGCGGAATTGGTTTTCGAGCAGTTCGCCAACCGCGCGGACGCGGCGATTGCCGAGATGGTCGATATCGTCCACCGTGCCGACGTTGCGGCGCAGCTTGAGCAGATACTTGATTCCAGCGACGAAATCGGCAGGATCGAGCGTGCGCTTATCAAGCGGCGTCTCGAGGCCAAGCTTGATATTGAACTTCAGCCGACCAACCTTGCTGAAATCGTATTTTCGCGCGTCGAAGAACATACCGTTGAAGAGAGCGGTTGCCGTTTCGAGCGTCGGCGGATCACCGGGCCGCAGCTTGCGGTAGATTTCGATCAGCGCTTCTTTGGGCGTACGGATCGAGTCTTTTTCGATGGTGCGCGAAACGATGACGCCGACTTCGTCGCGCTCCGGGAAGCAGATGTCGGCTTCGGTGATTCCCGCTTCCGCAATCGTGTTCCACATCTCGCCTGTGATCGGCTTATTCGCTTCGAGCAGGACTTCGCCAGTCTGCCGGTTGACGAGTTCGCCGACGGTGATTGCGCCTTCCAGATCGCCGGCGCCAACTTCCACTTGCGTGACACGGGCCTTCACAAGTTCCTTGTGCAACTGATCGGAAATGCGCTTGTGCGCGGCGACCAGCACTTCGCCCGACTTCGGATGCTTGATTTCGCGCGTCAACTTGCGGTCTACCAGGCCTTCGGACACGTTCCAATAGAGGCCGTTGTCGTGCAGCGAAACCCGCTCGACCTGATAGAACGTGCGCAGGATGTCTTCGTTCGTCTTCATGCCCAGGGCGCGCAGGAAGATCGTGCCGAGGAATTTGCGCTTGCGATCGATGCGGACGTAGAGAATGTTCTTCGTGTCGTATTCGAACTCAACCCACGAGCCACGGTACGGAATGATCTTGCCGAGGAAATAGGTGCGGTTGTTCGCGGTCTCGAAGAACACGCCCGGCGAACGGTGCAACTGGCTAACGATCACGCGCTCGGTACCGTTGATGATGAAGGTGCCATTCTCGGTCATCAGCGGAATGTCGCCGTAGAAGACTTCCTGTTCCTTGATATCGCGAATGGACTTCGCCCCGGTATCCGGATCCTTGTCGTAGATCGTGAGGCGGATGGTGACTTTCAGCGGCGCGGCATACGTCATTCCGCGCTCCTCGCATTCCGTCACGTCGTATTTCAACTGAAGCGTGACCGGGTCGCCGCACTTATTGCAGAAGGTGGGCGTGTTCTTGTTGAACGTGCCGCACTTCGGGCAGATGACGTCGCCGGTCTTATAGGGGTTGGTGACGACCGAGGCGCCGCAATTCCGGCAAGTGGCGCGCAAGTGGTGCAGGCCGCGCAGGTGGCCGCACTTGCACTCCCAGTTGCCGATGGAATAATCGACGAAATCGAGCTGCGACAGGCCGCGAAAATCCTGAATCGGAAAAACCGAGGTGAAGACAGACTGCAGGCCCGTGTCCTCGCGCTCGCTCGGCAGCAGGTCCATTTGCAGGAACCGCTGATACGACTTTTTCTGGACGTCGATCAGGTTGGGAATCTGGACCGTCGTCTTGATTTTGGCGAAGTCCAGACGCTCGCGTTCCCGAACGACGCGATTGCCATTACGATTGCTCATTGATGACCTCTTATAAAGACCATGCCGGAACGGAAATCAGGGGCGGACACCCGCCCCTTCCGTCCGGGAAGGACGTGTTTTGACACTCTGAGTTCCAAAGGAGCGCGTGTGCGTACGCGAATCTCCAGACGCAGCCGAGCCGACTGCTAGCGCCGCTACTTGACGTCGACCTTGGCCCCGGCGTCTTCAAACTTCTTCTTGATTGTGGCAGCCTCTTCCTTGTTGACGCCCTCTTTCACCGTCTTGGGAGCGCCGTCAACCAAGTCCTTGGCTTCTTTGAGGCCCAGGCTGGTGACTTCGCGGACCGCCTTAATCACGTTGATTTTGTTGGCGCCCACTTCAGTGAGAACGACGGTGAACTCCGTCTTCTCCTCCGCAGGGGCAGCCGCTCCGCCCGCCGCCGCTCCGCCAGCCATAACGACCGGAGCCGCTGCGGCCGCGGACACGCCGAAGGTGTCCTCCATCTTCTTGACCAAGTCGGAAGCCTCGAGCAGCGTCAGGCCCTTGATTTCCTCCAGGATCGTTTCCACTTTGCTAGCCATGCGTTTCCTATCCTCCTCGAAGTTGAGAAACTCGAATTACTGAGCCGTTTCGGGCGTTGGAGCAGCCTGTTCGCCGGTTGGCGCTGCGCTGCCTGCTCCGAACTTTTGCGCTTTCACCGCTTCGCTGGTGACCACCGCGAGATTGCGCGGGAGCGCTGAAATTGCGGTAGCAATGCGCTGCGCCGGTGCGTTCAGCAGGAACATGATCTTGCTGATCAGCTCTTCCTTGGCCGGCAGCAATGCGAGCTGATTGATATCCTCGATTGAAACGACGCGGCCCTCGACCCAGCCTGCACGAAACTTGAAGGCGGGAACGTCCTTGGCGACCTTGGTCAGAACTTTCGCGAGCGCAACGGGATCGAGCCTGGTGTAGGCGATCGAATTGGTGCCCGTCAGGTCCTTCAGCAACGGAGCTGTCGGCGTCCCTTCGGCAGCGCGCTCGGCAACGGAGTTCTTCACGACTTCGTACTTACCGCCCGCCGCTTCGACCTGCCGGCGAAGCTTGGTGTCGTCCTCGACGGTAATGCCCTGAAAGGTCGAGAGAATGACGGTAGAAACGTTGGCGAGTTGGGCTCGCAACTGTTCGGCTTGTGTTTTCTTTTCCGCTTTCCTCATTCGATGCTTCCTCTCCGCTCCACGATGCTATGCAGCGACGGCCACGGCGGCGTCGGCTTCGGCGTGATCGATGGGGACGCCCGGGCCCATCGTCGAAGTCAGCGTGATCTTCTTGATATACTTACCCTTAGCGGCTGCCGGCTTGGCCTTAATCACGGCCGAAAGCAGGCTCTGGGCATTTTCAGCAAGATTCTTAGCCGGGAAGCTGATTCTGCCGACAGGCGAATGGATAATGCCAGTCTTGTCGAGCCGGAACTCCACCTTGCCAGCCTTGACTTCCTGCACCGCACGAGCGACTTCGAATGTAACGGTGCCAGTCTTCGGATTCGGCATCAGCCCGCGGGGGCCAAGGACTTTTCCGAGACGACCCGCGGACCGCATCATGTCCGGCGTCGCGATGACGGCTTCGAAGTCCGTCCAACCTTCCTGGACTTTCTGAACCATGTCCTCGCCACCGACAAAATCCGCGCCCGCTTCCTGAGCTTCGCGCACTTTCTCGCCGCTGGCGATGACCAGGACTCGCTTCGACTTGCCCAGCCCGTGCGGCAAAACGACCGTGCCGCGCACCATCTGATCGGACTGCTTGGGATCGACCCCAAGGTTCAAAACCAGCTCGACCGTCTCGTCGAATTTCACGTAGTGCGCCTTGCGCAGCAGCTCGGCGGCCTCTTCGAGCTTGTAGGGGCGCGCTTCCACCAGCTTGCGCGCGCGATCAATGTTCTTTCCGCCTTCTTTTCCGTTCCGGCTCATGTGCCTCGTTCTCCCGGCCTAATCGGTAACTTCGATGCCCATGTTGCGGGCCGTGCCCATCACGGAGCGCATCGCCGCCTCGATATTCGTCGTGTTCAGGTCGGGCAGCTTGGTGCGCGCAATCTCTTGCACTTGCTTCTTGGTGACTTTCGCAACCTTGTTGCGGTTCGGCTCCGGCGATCCTTTGACGATTCCGGCCGCACGCTTGAGCAGTTC
>Ga0335075_10002667_pt1 | contig 28563 bp, 24 predicted proteins | sample Lox_Sample_24_FD_206723 | JGI IMG/M metagenome (GOLD analysis project Ga0335075, IMG submission 206723) | Soil microbial communities from Loxahatchee National Wildlife Refuge, Florida, United States - Lox_Sample_2.4 | ecosystem: Environmental > Terrestrial > Soil > Wetlands | place: USA...
ACGTGAACCATTCCCTGCGATGTCCGGGCGCCTGATCGGCACTCGCGAGTCGGCAAGGTGTCGCCATTTGTTTGACCAATGGTCAGGTCATCGCCGATCCGCCGAGAGCTACACGGCGCTGGACCGCTACTTCTGCGCTTTCGCCGGCGAGACCTTCCCGAACCGGTTCTACCAGCATGCCGGTCAGACCGACCGGGACCATAACTCCGAGGTGGCATCCACCCTGCCGACCATCTGGGACTAGCTGTCTCCGATCCCCAACACGGACGGCATCCCTACCGGCGGCTACTACTACCGAGACAGCCCGTTCCTCGCCCTGTGGGCCAGCCCAGCGATCGAACCGGGGGCAGCTCGTAGCTGGTAAGCCGATCGGCGTGCGCGAACGTACTCGTCGTCACCATGAGCTCGTTGGCGCCGGTGGTATGCGAACGCGAACGGCAAGCCGAGCAGGGCCGCCAGCTCCGCGCTGTAACCGGTGGACCCGAGCAGCCACACGGTCGGCTCATTGCCCTCCGCCGGGATGGCTCTGATCTCGCCGCGTGAGCCGCCATCGGCAGGTTCGCCGGCGAAGTAGGCGCGCAGTTCCGCGAGCTGACCAGCGAGGTCCGCGACCGGCAGCCCGTCCGGGCTGCGCCGCAGCGCCCGCGCCGTCGCGCGGTCCGTGCCGGGAGCGCGCCCCACTCCGAGGTCGATCCGGCCGGGGTACATCGCCTCAAGCGTGCCGAACTGCTCCGCCACAGTGAGCGGTGAATGGTTCGGAAGCATCACCCCGCCCGACCCCACCCGGATCGCCGATGTAGCCGACGCTGGCCGGCGAGGACAGCCGGCGCCGAGCTGGCGATGCCGGGCATGTTGTGGTGTTCCGCGACCCAGGTCGGCACTGGGCACAGGCCGAGCACCGAGATGGGGACAGGGAGCCGGCCGGTCACGACCGAAAGATTGCCAGGATGAGCATAGTGCGGCAACTGGGTAGGACAAGCGGCAGGGACAGACTTACGGAGGTGTCATGGCTGGGTACTTCGTTGCTAACTACACAATCAGGAACCAGGCCGAGTATCAGGAGTACCTCGCGTCGGTCGGCCCGAGCCTGAAGGCGTACGGCGCCGAGAACATCGTCATCGACCGCAATTCCGAGCTGCTGGAAGGATCGGCTGGGAAGGTCACCGTTGTGCTGAGGTTCGCGACCAAGGATGCCGCTATGGCGTGGTACGACTCGCCGGAGTACCGGGCCGTCAGGCACCTCCGCACCGACAACACCGAGGGCGTCGGGGTCATCGCGGAAGGCAAGTAGGCGAGCCATGGATGACAAAGCGCAGGGCGGAGCGGACGAGCAAGTGGGGGCGGAAAGGATCAAAAGGGAGAAAATCAGGCGCGCCATGCTCGCCGGTCCATCCTGTGTTACGAGCGAGGCGACCGTGGCGGAGATGGATAAGGACGGCACCATGACCGTCCTCCGTTCCGGCACGAACGACTGGGTCTGTGTCCCCGGCGACCAGAATGTCGTTGGTGCCGTGGACATGTGCCTCGACCCGATGGGGATGGTCTGGATGCAGGACCTGATGGCGCGGAAGCCCAAGCCGACCAACATCGCGCCGGGCCTGATCTACATGCTCAATGGCGCAACGCAGCACAGCTACACCGATCCATTCGACACGACCAGCCCCGCGATCCCGATCGGCCCGCACTGGATGATCATCTGGCCGTTCGACGCGAAGGCAGCCGGGGTTGGCACTGTTATGCGGGACGCGGGCGCGATGGTCATGTTCGCCGGCACGCCATATGCCCATCTGCACATCTGCGGCTCACCGTGGGACGGCAACGAATATCACCCCGGTGACCAGGCGGTGTGGACCATGACCTATTCCAAGCTAGGCGAGAATGCATGAGGTCCGTTCGGTAGATGGCGAGTTATGGACAGGTGAACGTTTCGTCTAGGGGGCTCCTACCGCTTAGACCATCAGTTTCAGCGCGCCTACGCTGGCTTCTGGTCGCTTGTCCCGTGTCAGAACCCCCAGGAAGGCCATGCGCACCCGAGGCCTGCTTGCTACTGCCGCCAGTGCGGTGTTCGCGGTCGCCGTTACAGCCTGTGGCAGCTCTCCTGCACTGAGTTCCTCTACATCGACCGCCATCTCGTTCAACGACGCCTCCTGCGGCAGCGCCTGGCATCTGGCGAGTCCTGGATGGCATACGTTCAAGATCACCAACAAGGCTGAATACGGTGCCGAGGTCGATCTGACCAACCCGGCCAACGGCGCCGTTTATGACGAACTTGAGAACATCGGGCCAGGCACTACCGCACCGATGTCGCTCGATGTCGGGTCGGGCAAGTACGCGTTCCTCTGCCTCGTGCAGGACTTCGACCCGGTCACCGGGCCTACGGTCACCGTGAGCGGGCACATGGCTGGGACCGCCGCCATAATCCCGATCACCTACAACGATCTCTATTCGCTGTCCAAGGACTACGGGCAGTACACCGAGTCCGGGCTGCAGGTGCTGGCCAAGGAGACCGCCAGACTGGCCGCGGACGTGCGCGGCAGGAACCCCGCGGCGGCTAAGCGTGAGTGGCTGGCTGCCCATCTGCAGTACGAGACGCTAGGAGCGGCGTACGACGCGTTCGGGAACTACGACGACGAGATCGACGGCCGGGCGGACGCTGTCGGCATCAGCAGCCCGAAGTGGACTGGCTTCTACCGGCTGGAATATGGCCTCTGGCACGGGCAGTCCGTGCATGAGCTCATCGGTGTCGCGGACACACTCAATCTGGACGTGCACAAGCTTCTCGCCTGGTGGCCCGGGCAGCAGATCCCGCTGATCGACATCGGGCTCCGCACCCACGAGATCCTGGAAAACGCGCTGGAGTTCCAGCTCACCGGCCACGACGACTACGGCAGCGGCACGACCCTCGCCACCACCCTCGCCAACATTCAGGCCACCCGGTATCTGCTGTCGCTGCTACACCCGCTGCTAGCGCCGCGCTATCCGCAGCTGCCCCAGGTCTACACGGAGCTGAACCTCCTGCAGTCGCTGCTCGAGAAAGAACGCCTCCGCAATGGGTGGTGGGTTTCCGTTTCTCGCTTGCCCACCGCCGCTCGTCAGCAGATCGATGCGGCGTGCGGCCAGGTGCTTCAGGAACTCGCCCCGATCGCGTCGATCGCCGAGCCGAGGAATACCGCCCATGAGTTCTGAATCGGCTGAGCCTGCTGAGGGCGCTAAGGCCGCTCTGCCCGATGAGCCGGTCAACCCGGCGGGCCCGGGACGGCGCTCGTTCCTGCGCGGCATGGTCGGTGGCGTTGCTGGCGGCGTGGTCGCCGGCGGTATCGCTGGCGCGGCGACTGGTTACGCCTACCGCGGCTCGGGCACCGGCGCGGATCCGGCAGCAGCAGCGAACCTGGCGGAGCTGGACGGGCGGCTGCCCGCTGTGCCATTCCACGGCGAGCACCAGGCTGGCATCCTGCCGCAGCCGAAGGCGGCGACCGCGGTCATTTCGTTTAACGCCACGGCGGAGAGCCGGGCCGAGCTGACCGAGCTCTTCCAGACGGTGACTGACCGCGCCCGCTTCCTGACTGCGGGCGGCACGCCGCCGCCGGTCGGGATTGGCGGGCCCTCGTCGGATTCCGGCACGCTGGGGCCGACGGTCGTGCCCGATGGGCTCACCGTCACATTCGGCGTCGGGTCGACGTTGTTCGATGATCGGTACGGGCTGGCTTCCCGGCTGCCGGCGCTGCTGACGCCGATGAAGTCGTTCCCCAATGACAACCTCGACCCGGCGCAGTGCGGCGGCGATTTGATCCTCCAGCTCACCGCCGGGCATGAGGATGTGGTACTGCACGCGCTGCGCGATATCGCGAAGAACACCCGCGGCGGCATGCAGGCGAACTGGCGGATCGACGGGTTTGCCAGCCCCGCGCGGCCAGCCGGCACGGTGCCACGCAACCAGCTTGGGTTCATGGACGGCATATCAAACCCGTCCGTCGAGAGCCCGTCGGAGATGAACGGCCTGGTGTGGGTCCAGCCGGGCGCTGCGGGCGAGCCCTCCTGGACGGCCGGCGGCAGTTATTTCGTGGTGCGGCTGATCAGGATGTTCGTCGAGTTCTGGGACCGGGTGGACGTCTACGAGCAGCAGCTCATGTTTGGCCGGTACCGTGACTCTGGCTATCCGCTCGACGCTAAGGGCATCTACGCCACGCCGGACTACGCGGCCGACCCAACCGGCGACGTAATCCCGCTGACCGCGCACATGCGGCTGGCGAACCCGCGCACGCCGCAGACCGCGAGCAGCCGCATACTCCGGCGGGCCTGGAATTATGACCGTGGGCTCGACCAGGTCGGTGACCTTGACGTCGGCCTAGTCTTCACGTGCTACCAGCAGGACATCAAGCGCCAGTTCGAGACCGTGCAGACGAGGCTGATCGGCGAGCCGCTCATCGACTACATCAGCCCGTTCGGCGGCGGGTACTTCCTAGCCCTGCCCGGCGTCGTGGATAACAACGACTACTTCGGCCGCGCGCTGCTCGCCTGAGTGCGCTAACCAATGCTCAGGCTGTCCACGGCCAATCTTGAGTATCGGTTAGTCCGGCGTTGCCGGGCCGTTTGCCCCCTGGACATATTTTCAGTCTTGCAAGTAAACCTGGGCATGAAACGTTGATCCGCGGGATGCGCGCAGGCGCGGCCCCGCGGCGGCGTTTCGGCGTGTCCGAAGCCTGTCGCTCAACATTGGTTCAGCAGAACTCAGGAGGGTGGGAATGAGCGAAGGCTCAGCTATCTGGGGCCGCGTGAAACGGCCCCGGACCTTCATCGTCGTTGGCGCGGCGGTGGTCCTGGGCGCAGGCACTGCGATCGCTGCCACGGCGGCGGCGAACGCGAGCCCCACGCTGGCGTCTCGGCTCGCGGCGGAGTTCCCGGGTTACCATGTCCCGGCAACGGTCTCGAAGGCTCTGTACGATCACACGAACACCAGAACGCCGATCAAGCACCTCGTGGTGATCTTCGCCGAGAACGAGTCGTTTGACCACTACTTCGGCACCTACCCGTACGCGGCGAACACGGACGGCACCCCGTTCGCGGCCAAGCCGGGCACGCCGACCGTGAACGGCCTGTACAGCGAGATCACGCCGTCTGGGCCCATCGGACCGCTGCTCACCGACAACCCGAACGAGTACAACCCGCAGCGGCTCACCCCGGCGGAAGCCCTGACCTCGGACCAGAACCACGACTACGTGCCCGAGCAGCTCGCCGACGACAACAACAAGCAGGACGCGTTCGTCCAGAACACCGAGTCGTCCAGCCCGACCGGGTGCGGTCCCGAGTACTGCCCGCCTGGCATCTCCCTGGACTACTTCGATGGCAACACGGTCACTGGGCTGTGGAACTACGCGCAGAACTACGCGATGAGCGACAACGACTTCGACACCGTTTTCGGGCCGTCCTCGCCCGGAGCGATCGACGTCGTCTCCGGCAACACCAGCGGCGGATATGCGGTCGATCCGTACGGCAGCGCAGACGCTGGCACCAAGACAACCGCCCCAGGCGAGGTCTCGGCGCTCGGCAGTGACGGCACCGGGACCATCTACGGTGACATCGACCCCTTCTACGACGAGTGCTCAGACACCAACCACACGGGCACCAGCCCGGAAGGCGTGCTGACCGGCGAGAACATCGGCGACCTGCTCAACGCGGCGCACGTCACCTGGGGCTGGTTCCAGGGCGGCTTCGCGCCGACCTCAACCAACAGCGGCGGCGCGGTCTGCGGCGCGGAGCACGAGCTGACCGCGAACGGCTCGGATTCCGAGGAGCTCGACTACGTGCCGCACCACAACCCGTTCGAGTTCTATGCCTCGACGGCGAACCCGGCGCACCTGCCCCCCACGTCGGACTCCGAGATCGGCTACACCGACCAGGCGAACCATCAGTACGACCTGTCGGACTTCACCGATGCGCTTGACGGCACGCTCGGCGCGACGCTCCCCGCGGTGAGTTACATCAAGCCGCCGAAGCTCTACAACGCTCACCCCGGCAACTCTGACCCGCTGCTTGAGCAGCAGTTCGACGTCACTCTCATCAACCAGATCGAGCAGTCCAAGTACTGGCCGTCCACGGCGATCATCATCACCTACGACGACTCCGACGGCTGGTACGACCACGCAATCCCGCCGATCATCAACGGATCCAATGACACGACCGTGGGTGACACCAAGGTCTGCTCGACGGTTCCGATCACAGTCGGCACCGCCGAGGACCGCTGCGGTTTCGGCGACCGGCTGCCGTTCATTGTGATCTCGCCCTACACGCGAGCGAACTACGTCAGCACCAAGCTGATGGACACCACGTCGGTCGTCAGGTTCATCGAAGACAACTGGCTCAACGGCGAGCGCATCCCCGGCTCCTTCGACGCTGTCTCCGGCAGTATCGACGGCCCCGGTGGCCTGCTTGACTTCAACGTCAGGCCGCACTACAACCCGGTCATCCTCAACCCGAACACTGGCGCCGTCGTCAGCGGTGACAACTGGTATGGCAACAAGGGCGAGCTGAAGCCGGCGGCGAAGAAGGCGAAGAAGTAGCCGCCAGCACTTCGGGTTTAGCTCTCTGCGGGCCGCCCGGCACCGATCGCGGTGCCGGGCGGCCCCACCCTCCGGCGATCCGCTTCGAAGGTCAGACTGGACCCTATTCGATGCGACTGATCCGGTGTATGCCTGGATATGCGGACTGCAGCCAGCGCCGCTATTCGGGGCTCTAAGGAGGGTTTCTTATGAGATTGCGCCTAACGCGGGGCCGATCCTTAGGATGGCTGGCCGCGATTTCGGCGATGGCGCTGGTGCTCGCGCCGACCGCCGCCTTGGCGGCGCCGCGTCCCGGGCCCGCGCTAGGGCGGCTCGCCCTGCTGACCGTGTCCAATCCACGGCCGGAGCTGGTCAGCGGCGGCGAGGTCCTAGTGCGGGTCGAGGTTCCCGAACATCTCAGCCCGGCTGACGTTCTGATCACCTCGGATGGCCAGAACGTCACCTCCAGCTTCCAGGTGCAGTCAGACGGGAGCCTGCTCGGACTGGTCAGTGGCCTGACGATCGGCCGCAACCGGCTCGTCGCTGCCGCGGATGGACAGTTCGCATCCCTGGATGTCATCGATCACTCCATCAACGGGCCGGTCTTCTCGGGCAGGCAGCAGGTTCCGTATGTCTGCCAGACGACCTCATTCGGTCTGGCCCCCTCAAGCCCGCCTGACTGCTTTGCCCCGACGGTGGTCTCGTACGTGTACAAGAACGACTCGGGCGCTTTCGTCCCGCTCGCCGATCCCGCGAGCATTCCGGCCGACGCGGCCACGGCGACGGTGAACGGGCGCAGCGTGCCCTACATCGTGCGGGTCGAGACAGGGGTGATCGACCGGGCCATCTACCAGATCGCGGCGCTGTACGACGGGCAAGCCCCGTCGCCGCTGCGGCCCGACACGAGCTGGAACGGCAAGCTCATCTACACGTTCGGAGGCGGCTGCAATTCCGGCTATACCCAGGGCACCTCTACTGGCGGGGTGCTGGACGATGAGTTCCTGTCGCTGGGCTACGCAGTTGCATCATCCACGCTCAACGTGCTCGACAACAACTGCTCGACGATCATCTCGGCCGAGGCCGCCATGATGGTGAAGGAGCACTTCATCGACACGTACGGGCCAGTGCAGTTCACCATCGGCTGGGGCGGCTCCGGCGGTGCCATCCAGCAGTACGACATCGCCGACGCGTACCCCGGCATCTTGGACGGCATCATTCCGAGCATCTCGTTCCCTGACCCACTGACCACCGCCGGGCCGGTCACCGACTGCCACCTGCTCGACTCGTTCTTCGCCAGCGCGGACGGGTCGTCGTTCACGAGCGCGGAGAAGACGGCCATCGCCGGTTACAACGACTACACCACGTGCGTGTCCTGGGATGACACCTTCGCGAACCGGGCGACCGCCACCGGCAGCTGCAACCCGACGATCATCCCGCCCGCCGAGCAGTGGAGCCCGGCGAACCCGAACGGGATCATCTGCAACTCCGACGAGCAGATCGTGAATCAGCTCGGGGTCGATCCCGCTACCGGCTTCCCGAACAGTCCGCTCGACAATGTCGGTGTGCAGTACGGACTTGCCGCGCTGGACTCGGGGACCATAACACCTGCTCAGTTCGCGACGCTCAATGCGGATATCGGCGGGATGAACTACGCGGGCGTCGAGGTCCCGCAGCGCACAGCGGCGAGCCTGACGGCGCTGCGCGCAGCCTACGCCGACGACCTGGTCAACAGCGCATCCCTCGGGCTGCGCACGACGCCGGTGATCGACCAGCGCCTCGACCTCGATTTCTTCGGCTTCGGGAATGACATCCACACCACCGACTGGTCGTTCATCATGCGCGCGCGGATGCTGGCCGCGAACGGGACCGACGGCAACCAGGTCATTATCGAGAACATGCCGACAACGGCGGAGATCAACGCGGCCGACACCTACGAGCTGGCCGAGATGGACGCCTGGCTGACGAACCTAGAGAACGATCACTCGCACCGCAGCGCGCAGCAAAAGGTGCTCGACGACAAGCCGGCCGGACTGACCGACGGCTGTTTCACGTCGGCCACCGACCTCGTGCACCAGACCCTGACCGACCCTGGCACCGGTGAGTGCGGTACTGACTACCCGGTGGCGTCAAACCCCCGCCTCGTGGCCGGCGAACCGCTCACGATGTACGACCTGAAGTGCAGCCTGAAGCCGCTGAACTTCCGCGACTACCCAGTGACCTTCACGGCGGCCGAGCAGGCGGAGCTCCGCCAGGCCTTCCCGACTGGCGTCTGCGACTACAACCGGGCCGGCGTCGGCGTTAGGGCGCCGATTGCCAGCTGGCTCAGCTATGGCGATGGCCCAGACGCGGTGATCGGGCCGTTCGCGCTGCCGCCGCCGCTCACCGGCACGCCAGCCGAGCGATAGATAGCTCGTGGACGGCCTCCGCGGACGCCGTCCACGAGCCCCTTCGCGCGGCCTAGCCGGCCGCGGCCAAGGGCGGCGCCGACTCCGGCACCGTGGCTGAATAGCCGGTGACGGATTCGAACGCGCGAGCCACTGCGAGCAGGTCCCAGTCGGCTCGGCGCCTGCCAACGAGCTGCAGGCCCACAGGCAGGCCACCTGGAGTGAAGCCGGCCGGCACACTGATGGCCGGCAAGCCCGTCGCGGAGATCAGATAGCAAGAAGCCATCCAGTCGATGTAGGTCTGCAGCGGCTGGCCGTTGATCTGGTGCACCCAGTCAAGCGTTACATCGAACGGCACGACCTGGCTGACCGGGCAGGCGAGGACGTCAACATCGGCGAAGAACGTGCTGATTCGCTCGGCTAGGGCGGCGCGCAGCACGGTCGCCCGGCTCAGGTCGGCGGTCGTGAGCTCCAGACCGCGCTGGATGTTCCAGGTGACATTGGGGCCGACGAGTCCTGGTGCCCTGGCTAGCAGGTCGCGCCGGAAGGTGGCGAAGGCGAATGCCCGGAACGTGCGGAACACCTCATCCGCGCCTGAGAGGTCGGGTGCCGCGTCGGTGACTCTGGCACCAAGTCCGGCAAGGACCTCGCATGCAGGTGCGAGTACTCCGAGCACGTCCGGCTCGACCGGCAAGCCGAGATCGGGGCTCCAGGCAATCCTTAGCCCGCCAAGGTCTCGGTCAAGTAGCGCGCCGATCTGCGCAGGGTCGTCAATGGCGGGGGGCGGCTGGTCCAGGGCCAGCGGAACGCGGGGGTCGGGCCCGGCCAAGACGGCCAGGAGCAGCGCGGTATCGGCGACAGTGCGAGCCATGGGGCCGACCACGCCAAACTGATCGGCGACATCGGCAAACGGCCAGTCCGGCACGCGGCCGGGGCTCGGCCGCAACCCGACGACGTTGCAGAAGCTGGCGGGGTTGCGTAGCGACCCACCCAGGTCACTGCCATCGGCCAGGGTGATGAAACGGGCGGCTAGTGCTGCCGCAGCGCCGCCGCTGCTGCCGCCGGCGCTGCGGCCGAGGTCGTAAGGATTGCGGGTGGCGCCGAACACCGGGTTGACAGTGTGCGAGCCCGCACCGAACTCCGGCACGTTGGTCTTGCCCAGGCTGATCGCTCCGGCCTGCGCCATCCGTTGCACGACGAGTGCGTCGCGCCGCGGCACGTTCGTCGCGAACAGCGGCGAACCGTAGGTAGTCCGGACCCCCGCCGTGTCAGCCAGGTCCTTGTGCGCGACCGGCAGGCCGTGCAGCAGGCCAAGGGCGGTGCCGCGAGCGGCCGCTTCGTCGGCGCCTGCCGCCCGCGTCATCGCCGTCTCGAAAGTTCGCGTGATGACAGCGTTGATCGCCGGGTCGAATGCCTCGATCCGCGCGATGTGCGCTGACACGACCTCGCGCGCTGACACATCCCGCCTGCGCAGCATTGCAGCGAGCGTGATGGCGTCCTGCATGCACAGGTCAGTCACGCAAGCCACCGTAGACGAAGATCAGGAGGCATCCGCCGGGCCCTCGCGGAAGATCACGTCGAGCTCGGCGTCCAGGACGTCCAGGACTGGGTTCGGGAGACGGCCGCGGAATCACTGCGCCGCCACGCTCCGGACCGGTACGCCCGCTCCCGCCAGCTCGCCGCGGGCTTCGCGGCGAAGATGCCCGCCGGCGGCATCGCCCGCATCACGCAGCCGGTGCTGGCGCTGAACGGAGACGAGGACCCGCTCGTCCGGCCCGCCGCTGGCCGGGCGCTGGCCCGCGCCGTGCCCCATGGGCGTTTCGTGCTGGTGCACAGCATGGGGCACCTGTTCTCGTCGCCGCTGTGGCCTGAACTCGTGAGCGAAATCGACCGGCACGCGACTTGAGACTGGCGCCTGCGACTGTGAGAAGCCGGTGTTGACTGCCATCTATCAATGTGATATCACATTGATAGATGACAACAAGAGGATCGAGCCGGACTAGTTGCCCTGCGCGCGGCGTGGCCGGGAAAGTCGCCCGCGACACACCACGTCGTCAAGCCGGTACCAGGCAGGCGGCCGAAACTGCCCAGGACTCAGAGGCCAGGCCGGCCGGCGATGATCCTCATGTGGCGCGCGAGCATAGCTAACTCGCGCGCCAGCCGACGACTGGTCGCCACTCCTCACCCAAAGAGCGCTGTCGCGGAAGGTCCGCTCGATCGGGCATTCCCCAGGCGCAGGCGAGCGCATAGGGTCCTCCGCCAGAACCGCCCGCTACCGAGAACCGGGAAAGGCCAAGCACGTCAGCCGCCGCGGCTACATCGGCGTGCCAGTCCTTGAGTGCGCGCCCCGGTTGGAAGTCCGACTGGCCGTAACCCGGAGGGTCCAACGCGATCACTCGAAAGCCGGCCTCAGCCGCCGTCGCGTCGGCGAGCCGTGCCTCGAGCCGCGAGCCCGGATGTCCATGGAAGTAGAACAGTGGGCCGACGACGCTCACCAACAGGGAGCGCGAGGTTGTAGCCCTGGTAGCGCACGGCCCAGACCGGTCTGGTCGCTCCTCACGCCGCCGGCTTGCAGCGCTGGTCCCAGCGCGAGGGCGCAGTACTGAGGTTGAGTAAGGGCGTGCCTTGCCCATCGCGCGATATCTAGATATCTTCAAATCACTATGTCAGAGAAGCTGGCGCGAGGGGGTAGCACCGCCCCAACTAAGAACATGGTGCTGCGGCTCGATCCGGAGCTAGCCGAACGGCTGGCAGGCATCGCGGAGGTAGAGGGGCGTTCGGTGTCGGACGTTGCTCGCGAGGCGATCGCGGCTCTGGTAGAGGCGCGCCGCAAGGACAAGCGGTTCCGCAGACTGCTCGATGACAGCCTGGCCCGCCACCAGCGCTTGCTCGAACTGCTGCGAGGTGACGAGCCGTGACCTCGCTCGATGTGGCCGATCTCGTCGTGATCGGAGGGCGAGTGCTCGGCATCGGAACAGGCGCCGCACTCGACCAGGTAGACACGCTGGCCGCCGAGACGGCCCTGGCCGAAGCCCAGGTGGCACTATCTCTCCCCGATTGCTACGCCGCGGCAGCGGCCTGCGCGCGTCTGATGGGCGGACTCCTTCAGCATCCGCCGTTCCCGGAACATCGGGAGCGGGTAGCGGTCGCAGCCGGCCTGCAGTTCCTGGCCGTCAACGGCTGGCAGGCCGACCTGGACCCGCCGCAGGTCGCCGCCATCGTCGTTCAGTGCCTGGCATCAGGGCGCATCGAGCCTGACGACGTGGCCGGGTGGCTAGCGGCCAGGCTCTCTGCACCCGCGGCGCGCGGCATCAAGATGCCGCACATCAGGAGCAAGGGGAGCCTCGTGCGAGTCCCGCTTCACAACCCCGTCCGGCGTGCCGGCGGTGGCGCCGGCATGTCAGTCGATGGCCGGATGCTGGCGCGATTCAGCGACCACGCCGCGGCCGCTGTCTTCATGGCCCGTCAGGAAGCCCGGCGACTAGGTCACGGCAGCGTCGATCCTGAGCACCTTCTGCTCGGCCTCATCCGAGTTGGAGAGGGGACCGGAATCGCCGCGCTGGACAGACTCGAGGTCAGCCCGGAGGTACTGCGGCGGCAGCTTGAGGAAAGCATCGGCCACGGCTCTGGAAGGACTCACGGCCCCGTCCGGTTTAGCCGGCCGCGCGGCCAGAAGGTACTCGGCTCCGCGTTGCCTGAGGCTCTCGCCCAGGGCACCACCGATATCTGCACCGCCCACCTGCTGCTCGCCCAGTACCACGACGACGGGCCCGCTTCCCGGACGCTTGCCAGGCTCGGGGCGACCGAGGACCGGGTCCGCGACACCGTCGCGGCGCTACGGGCGGAACGCCGGGAAGTACGTGTGATGCGTCGTGCTCGCGCAGCCCGTGTCTAAGCAGTGTCAATCAGGAGGCTCGACATGGCCAGGATCAGCTACGACGACCAGACCGCGGCGGCGTATAAGGCAGTGCGCGAGATCCCGCGAGATGGGCTGGGGGCTTGGCGCGAGGCAGTGGAGCGGCACCTCCGGCCGTCGCCGCGCATGAGCGTGGTTGACATCGGGTCGGGGACCGGCGCGTTCGCCGCCGCGTTCAGCGACTGGTTCGGCCTTTCTGTCCTCGCGGTCGAACCGTCGGCGGCAATGCGCGCCCAGATTCCGCGCCGCCAGGGCATCCATATCCTGGAGGGGGATGCTGGCGCGCTCCCGCTGCCAGACGGCTCGGCAGACGGCGCCTGGCTGTCGCTCGTCATCCACCACATCCCCGACCTCGAAGCTGCCGCATGCGAGATCCGCCGCGTCCTGCGCCCTGGCGCTCCAGTGCTGATCCGCGGGGGATTCTCGGGCAGGGTTGACACGACACGCACCTTTCCCTGGGAGTTCTTTCCCGAGACCGCCCGGACGGTCAGTACCTTCCCCTCCCTTGAGCAGACCTGCGAGGCGTTCGCCACCGCGGGACTTCGCCGCGATGCGCTTGAGCAGGTCCCCGAGACGTGGATCAGCCTTGCCGAGTTCCTCGCCCAGGTGGACACCTTCCGCCACGCCGACACCAACATGCGCCACCTCACCGATGAGGAATTCCTGCGGGGCAAGGAACGGCTACGCCGCGCCCTACAGCATGCCGAGGAGGCTCGAAGCCGCGAACCCAGAGCCAACTGGCTCGACCTCCTGGTTCTGCGCTGAGGGCGCACCGTGAGTACTGGACGCGCGTCAGCGACTGCCGGGCTGCCCGATGCGATCACGCGGGCCGTCACGCAGGTCGACGAGATGCTCGCCGCCTCGGATCGCGCGCTGGAAGCGAGTTACCGCGGCGAGCGGCCCGGTCGGCAGCCGGTCCATACTGCCTACGTACCAGCTGATCTGTTCCATCCAGACCTAGCCGCCTACTGGGGCCGGCAGGCAATGCAGGCGCTGGCCGACTGCGCGCCGTCGCCGGCCGAGTTCGGCGCGGCAATGGGTCTGCCGGACGCGCTCGCGATCACCGTTCGGGAACGGGTCGTTAGGAAGCTGTCTGATGAGCCGGTAGAGGATCTTCGACTGGATTTCGAAGACGGCTACAAACCGCCCGGCGACCGCGAAGCTGCCGAGGATACACACGCGCGGGCAGCAGCGAGGGACCTCGCCGCGGCCGCTGCTGCCCGCTCGGCTCCGCCCTTCACCGGCATTCGGTGTAAGAGCCTTGAAGCGGCGACTCGGCTCCGGGCCATCCGCACCGTCAGCCTCTTCCTGGCAGAGGTGCTCGCGCATGGACCGATGCCTGCGGGATTCAGGCTTACCTTGCCAAAGGTCAGCTCGGCCGATCAGGTCCAGGCGATGGTCCTGCTCTGCGATCGCTGGGAGCAGGCATTCGGGCTACCCAAAGGGACGCTCGCCTTCGAAATTCAGGCCGAGACGCCGCAGCTCATACTTGGCGCTGATGGTGGCGCCACGATCGCACGCTGCGTGCACGCTGGTGGCGAGCGGCTCAGCGGCGTCCACTACGGCACTTACGACTACTCGGCAGCCCTCGGCGTTGCCGGGGAGTTCCAGCGCCTTGACCACCCGGCCGCCGATCACGCACGTGCGGTGATGCAGGTTGCGGTGGCCGGAACGGGAGTCCGGCTCTCCGACGGTTCATTGAACGTCCTGCCGACAGGATCGCGCGCCGACGTGGTCGCGGCGTGGCGGGAGCATTCGCGCCTGGTGCGCCGCAGCCTGGAGCGCGGGTTCTACCAGGGCTGGGATCTGCATCCGGCACAACTGGCAAGCCGATATGCGGCGACGTACGGATTCTTCCTGGCGGGCGCGCCGCGCGCGTGCGATCGGCTGCGCTCTTACACCGAGTCGGCCGGTACCAGCACGCTCGAGGAGCCGGCCACCGCCCGCGCGCTCGCAGGGTTCCTGCTTCGCGGTCTTGATTGTGGCGCACTGAGCGAGGCCGACATCAGCGAGCGCTGTGGCCTGGACCGGACAGCCCTGAGCGCAGTGCACCAAGCTCGCCGGTGACCCGCTGTGCGATCAACGTCACAGGCCAATCACGTTCCACAGCAATCAAGGTCATAACGAACATGCTGCGGCAGCGCGGCAACCTTCCCGACCGTCGTGTGGCGTAGTAATGTCCGCTACGCACCGGTGTCAACGCCATGTTTGCTGACGAGAGAGGGCCCGTCCGTGGCGAGTTCAGGTACCTCGGGAAACTTGCGAAGCAGCGCCGCGCCCTCAGTGGCATCGGTCGAGCATCGCGGCATCGAGCACATTCCGCAGGCAGACCGCTGGGGACGACCAAGCGGGCTGTTCTGGATGTGGGCGGGCGCGGTCTGGAATGTGGAGTTCGTCGTCTACGGCGCGCTCGCGGTGGTCGTCTTCGGGCTGTCGTTCGCCCAGGCAGTTGTCGTCATCCTGATCGGCAATCTCTTCTATGTACTGACCGGGCTGGCAAGTCTGCAGGGACCGCGGGCGGGAACCACAGCGTTCGGGGTAAGCCGGGCTAGTTTCGGTCCGAACGGTAACCGGCTGCCGTCCTTCTTCAACTGGGTCACCCAGGTTGGATTCGAGATCGAGGGCATCGCTCTCGTTGTGTTCGCAGGCATCTTGCTGACGTCGAAGGCCGGGTTCACGGCCGGAGTACCGGCGAAGGTGATCTTTATCATCCTTGCCGTGGCCATCCAGGCCGTCTTGCCGGTGCTCGGGCATGCAGCCGTGCTCAAGGTGCTGCGCTGGCTGGCGATTCCGTTCGTCGTCCTGTTCGCGGTGCTGGCCGGACTCGCCGCCGGCAAGGTCAACCTGCATGTGCCCGTGCACGGGGCAAGCTGGGGAGCGCTGACCATCTTCCTCGCGCTGGTGATCTCGGCCGGGGGACTGGGCTGGACGGAGAACGGCAACGACTACTCGCGGTACCTGCCGGCGAACGCCAGCAAGGTCCGCATCGTGTTCGCTGTCGCGCTGGGCGGAGCGATTCCATCGGCCCTGCTTGAAATCCTCGGCGCCGCCGTCGCCACCGGAGTCCCGAGTGCTACCACGGTCAACGGCCTGATCTCGGGATTCCCCAACTGGTTCATCTGGCCGTACCTGATCTTCGCGATCGTGCAGCTCTTTGCTATTAACACGATCGACTTGTACTCCTCCGGCGTGACGCTGCAAAGCCTGATTCCGGGGTTGCACCGGCTCCAGTGCGTGGCGATCGACACCGTGATCGCCGGCAGCCTGACCGCGTACGCGGTCTTCTCGTCGCACTTCTTTACGCTGCTGACAGACTTCTTGCTGTTCATCATCCTGTGGCTGGGGCCGTGGTGCGCCATCTACCTCGTCGATAGCTGGCTCCGGCGGAACCGTTATGACCACGATGCGCTCCTGAATGAGCGCGGCCGGTACTTCCGCAACGGCGGCGTGCACTGGCCCGCGATCATCGCTCAGGTGCTCGGCATGGTCTGCGCTGCGTTCTGGCTCAACGCCTACTCGCCGTATGTCGGCTACTTCGCAGCTCGGAACGGCGGGCCGATCGGCTCGGACTTCAGCGTGTTTATCGGGCTGATTGTCGGCGGCGTCGTCTACTACCTGCTCGCGAGGAAATCGGTCACGGCCGAGGGCGAGGCCACTGCGGCCGATTCAGCCACCTCGGCCACCGCAACCGCCAGCTAGGGCCGGCAGCGAGACCGAATGGTGCGCTCGATCAGGCCGGCGTGACGCTCGTCAGTGCGAACTTGTCCACGTCCACCAGGCCATGGTCGGTAATCCTGAGCTCAGGGATGACCGACAGGCCGAGGAAGCTCAGGTGCATGAAGGGCGCGCCGATGGTCACGCCGAGCTCGGCAGCGGCGACGTGCTCTAGGTGCTCGACTGCTGCGGCTACCGCAGCCGCGGGCCGGTCGCTCATCAGTCCGCCGATCGGCAGCGGCACCTCAGCAATGACCTTGCCGTCAAGGACCGCCACCTGGCCACCGCCGAGCTCTGCGAGCCGGGCGACGGCGACCGCCATCTCGCCTGGCCCGGCTGGGCCGATCTCGCCCACGACCATGCAGTTATGCGCGTCGTGCGCCACGGTGGAGGCAATCGCACCGCGGGTCAGCCCGAACCCTCGCACATAGCCCAGGCCAATCCTGCCGGTGCCCAGATGCCGCTCCGCCACGCCGATCCTGGCCACGGCCGACGCCGGATCACCCACATCGAGCACCAGGTGCCTCGTGGTCAGTGTGTTCGGCTCGATGCCGATTACTCTGGCTTGGCCACCGACGGGTGGCGCGAGTGTGAAAGCCCCGGCGTCCGGCACCTGAGCCAGATGAACGGAATCGCGCATCCAGTCCGGCGCCGGCACCTTCGGCACTGCCCCTGGCAGGACGAGCCCCTGCTCGGCAACTAGCTGGCCCGATTGATACACGCGAAGCGGTCGCAGCTCGTCGAGCGAGTCGAAGCACAGCACGTCCGCCTGGTAGCCGGGGGCTAGCCAGCCGAGATGCTGGAAGTTGTGGTACTGCGCCGGGTTGGCCGTGGCCAGGACCAGCGCATCTTCGACGCGGAGGCCACAAGCCACCGCGAGCCTGACGCAGTCATTCACATGACCATCGGTCAGGATCGTGTCTGGCTCCCGGTCATCGGTGCATAGCGCGATCCGCTCGGTGCCGTGGCGCAGCACGGTCGGGATCAGATCCGCGAGGTTCCTGCTTGCTGATCCCTGCCGGACGAAGATCCACATGCCCTTGCGCCGCTTCTCCTCGGCTTCGTCCAGCAGGGTGCACTCGTGGTCAGACTCGATCCCAGCGGCCAGGTAAGCGTCGAGCGACCGGCCCGACAGGCCCGGCGCATGGCCGTCGACCCGCCGGTCTCCGGCTGCCGCGATCTTGGCGAGAAGCTCGGCATCACCGGCGACGACGCCGGGGTAGTTCATCACCTCGGCAACGCCGATAGCGCCGTACTCCAGGAGCAGCTCGCGCACCTCAGCGGCCTGGATCTCGGCGCCCGGGCTCTCGAATGGCGAGGCTGGGACGCAGCTAGATGCGCAAATGCCGAACGTGAACGGGAGCACCGACGCGGCATCGGCCAGCGCAGCCACACCGCGGACACCGAAGACATTCGCGAGCTCGTGCGGGTCGGCGGCAACAGCGGTCGTGCCGGCTGGCAGAACCGCGCGGACGAACTCGTCCACCCAGAGGCTGGTCGACTCCAGGTGCATATGGGCGTCGATGAAGCCCGCGGTCAGCGCTGCGCCTGACACGTCAACGACTTCGTGCGCGTCGCGCGGACCCCAGCCGGCAATCATGCCGTCCGCAATAGCGAGGTCCTCCCGCAGCCACTCCTTGGTGCCAGGAACGAAAATGGTGCCTCCGGCCAGCAGCAGGTCAGCCGGCTCGTCGCCGCGCGCCACGGCAAGAAGGTGGGGGGTTCCTCTGCGTGGCGGCATGGGCACCTCCGGTTCGGGCCGGCCTGCTGGTCCAGCGGTTGCCCAGAGTCTACGACGGCACCTTGGGGCCCCCGGCGGCCATGCGCGCCCGCTTCGCGGCGGCACCCGCTGCTGTGTACCTCGATTGGGCCTACCTCAATTGGCGTAGCTGGGAGTGCCACAACTGGCGTAACCAAATCTCAATCGAATGTACGGCGTATTTCTGCCCGGCTCCTGCTTAACCTCCGCCCATGAGCCCCCTCACGCGCACTTTCGCACTGCCTGCCACGCTGCTCTTGGCAGGCGGCCTACTGGCTGTGAGCCTGCCAGCCGCGAACTCCGGGGCAGCCACTACGAGGCTCTGTAACTCGCAGAGTGCTCCGGTCGACGGCGGCGCCTACACGATCGGGAACAACGAGTGGGCTTCGAGCGCCTCCGAATGCATCACCACCGACGGCAAACCCGAGTTCAAGGTGGTGAACTCCTCGATCGAGAGCGGCCGAAGCAGCCCGCCTGGCGGCTATCCGGCCATCTACAAAGGCTGCCACTGGGGCGCGTGCACGTCCGGCAGCGGTCTGCCCATCCGGGTCTCCGCAATCCGCGCCGACAGCGACAGAGTCACCACAAGCTGGCGCACTTCCCAGCCCGGCGGCAGCAACGTCTATAACGTCGCCTACGACATCTGGTTCAACCAGACCCCCACCACCGGTGGTGCGCCCAACGGCGCCGAGCTGATGATCTGGCTGAACCACCGCGGCCACGTGCACCCGTACGGCAAGAAGGTCGCGAGCAGCGTCCGTATCCGGGGCCGCAGCTACGACGTGTGGTTCGGCAAGCAGGCCTGGAACACCGTCACGTACACGATGACCACGGCGGCCACTTCGGTTAGCAACGTGGACCTGCGGGCCTTTGTGGCCGACGCGGTGCGCCGCGGCTACATCAGTCCTTCGTGGTACCTGATAGATGTCGAGGCCGGCTTTGAGCTATGGCACGGTGGCAAGGGCCTGGCGACCAAGTCGTTTTCGGTCGACGTAGCCAAGCGTTAAAGCGCACGTAGCCGAGTACCACCAGTCAACTTCACCCGCATGCTTGCCCTAACGCCGCCAACTCAGACACTCTGTCGGGATGGGCGCTGACGCTGTCGGGATGGGCACTGAAGGGCTGACCTGGTTCAACGAGCTGCCGACCCGAGCGGTGCAGCAGGCGCTGCTGGAATGCTGCGCCGCACCGAGGTGGGCAGAGCAGATGGCAGCCGCGCGGCCATACGCCTCCGCCGAGTGTGCCATCCGCCAGTCTGGCGCGATCGTCGCGTCGCTGACCGTCACGGAACTGACCGCGGCGCTGGCTGGCCATCCGCGCATCGGTGAGCGGCTGGCTGCAGGCGTCGGCACCCCTCAGGCTGCCGACTGGTCCAGGCGCGAACAGTCAGGCGTCAGTCCCGCTGACGCCACGACCGCGCAGGCTCTGGCCGAGGCAAACCTGGAGTATGAGCGACGGTTCGGGCATATTTACCTGGTGTGCGCATCTGGACGGACCGGGAAGGAACTGCTAGCGGTGCTGCACGGCAGGCTGCAGAACGAGCCCGAGGCTGAATGGCAGGTCGTGCGCACTGAGCTGCAGAAGATTAACGCACTCAGGCTGCAGCGCCTCATGGCGGGCTCGCCGTGAGCGCGATCTCCACCCATGTGCTTGACACTGCCGCTGGCCGCCCCGCGGCCGGATTGCGGGTGCGGCTGGAACGTGTCGCGGGCGAAGATGAGACAGCCGGGCACGAGCAGATCGCCATAGCCACCACGGATGCCGACGGCCGGATCGCAGGCCTGGGTCCGGAGGTCATCGCGCCGGGGACCTACCGGCTGATCTTCGACACCGGCGGCTATCTCTCGCGGCAGCTCGCGGGCAGCGGCGGTGGCCCCGCATTCTTCCCCGAGGTCGCGGTCACCTTCGCGGTCGCTGACGGGCGCGATCACTACCACGTTCCCCTGCTGATGAGTCCCTTCGGCTATTCCACCTATCGAGGGAGCTGACGTGGGCTACCAGCTGGCGGCCCATCAATACGGAAAAGCCGAGACGAGGCTGGTCCGCATCTACCGGGACGCGCCTTCGCACCAGATCCGCGATCTGAACGTCTCGACCTGCTTGCGCGGCGACTTCGCCGACGCCTATCTCTCCGGCGACCAGGCGAACGTACTGCCGACCGATAGCCAGAAAAACACCGCGTACGCGTTCGCGCTCGAGCGGGGCGTGACCGAGATCGAGTCTTATGCGCTGGCCCTGGCCAGGCATTTTGCTGACGAGATCGAGCCGGTGCAGGGCGCACGGGTCGATGTAGATGAGTATCAATGGGAGCGAGTGCGGGTAGCTGGCGACGATCATCCACATGCCTTCGTCCGGGCCGGGCAAGAGGCCAGGACCACCTCGGTAACGGTCGAGGGCCGCGGCCCGGAGCAGCGGGCCTGGGTCGTCTCGGGACTCCGCGATCTTGTGCTGCTGAAGTCGACAGGATCGGAGTTCGCCGGATTCCTGCAGGACCGGTACACGACCCTGGCCGAGACTCACGACAGGGTGCTGGCCACATCGCTGACCGCTCGCTGGCGCCATCTGCGGCCAGAGGGTGACTGGGACGCGCTGCACGCGAGCATCCGCCAGGCGCTGATCGAGCAGTTCGCCACGGTGCACAGCCTCGCGCTGCAGCAGAGCCTTTGGGAGATGGGCAAGGCTGTCCTGACAGACCACGAGGAAATCGTCGAGATCAGGCTGTCTGCACCGAACAAGCATCACTTTCTGGTCGATCTGAGTCCGTTCGGACTGGCGAATCGAGGGGAGGTGTTCCACGCCGACGACCGGCCGTACGGGCTTATCCAGTGTGCTATGCAGCGAGACGATGCCCCGCCCGATGGTCCGTCCTGGGATGCGCCTGCCGCGTTCGCCGGCTAAGTAACCACGGGGGCTCCGCCCCCGTGACCCCCGAAACCCATAGAACGACGTGGTACGGCGCAATGAGGCGCCTGGGAGGCCGCAAGCGTGGAGTTCATTCAGCCGGGTAGCTGGACCGAGGCACTGGCGGTCAAGGCGGACGTGCCGATGGCCGTGCCGCTGGCCGGCGGCACCGACTTCATGGTCGAGCTGAACTTCGGCGCCCGGCGCCCGCCCGCGGTGCTCGACCTCACCAGGATCAGCGAGCTTCGCCAGTGGGAGATCGAGGGCGGCCAGGTACGCCTCGGCGCGGGCGTCACCTATAGCCAGGTCATTGCCGACCTACGCGACCGCCTGCCCGGTCTGGCCCTGGCCGCCCGGACGGTCGGCTCGCCGCAAATCCGCAACCGCGGCACGATCGGCGGCAACCTGGGCACAGCGTCACCGGCCGGCGATGCGCATCCGCCGCTCCTGGCTGCGGCCGCCGAGGTTGAGGTCGCGTCTGCAAGGGGAACGCGCAGAGTCCCCATTGATCAGTTCTTTGTCGGGCCGAAGCGGAACGTGCTCGAAGCCGACGAGCTTGTCGCGGCCGTGCGCATTCCGCTGCCGTCAGGTCCAGAGCAGTTCAGCAAGATCGGCACGCGGAACGCGATGGTGATCGCGGTCGCTGCGTTCAGCCTGGCGCTTCACCCCGATCAGGGCGAAGTCGGCACGGGCATCGGGTCTGCCGGGCCGACACCGAGGCGCGCGTGGCAGGCGGAGAAGTTCCTGGCTGACGCTCTGGCCGAGGCGGGGCTCTGGGAGTCCCGTGCGCAGGTGCCCGAGGCGGTCGCGGCGGAATTCGGCCGTCTGGTTGCGGCTGCCGCCGACCCGATCGACGACGTGCGGGGCACCGCGGCGTACCGGCGGCACTGCCTGTCGGTAATGGCGCGCCGGACACTCGCCTGGGCTTGGCGGGACTATCAGCGCGCGCAGCCGGCGACGAGAGGAGCCTGAGGCGAGAATGCGAGTAACCGCGACTGTCAACGGCCAGACCAGGCAGGCCGATGATGTCTGGGAAGGCGAGAGCCTCCTGTACGTGCTGCGCGAGCGGCTGGGACTGTCAGGCTCGAAGAATGCCTGTGAGCAGGGCGAATGCGGATCCTGTACGGTCTACCTCGACGGCGTGCCGGTCTGCGCCTGCCTGGTGGCAGCCGGGCAGGCTGCCGGACGAAGCATCGTCACCGTCGAAGGGCTGGCATCGAAGGATGAGCTCCATCCTCTGCAGCAGGCGTTCTTGCGAACGGGCGCAGTCCAGTGCGGCTTCTGCACTCCGGGCCTGATCGTCGCGGCCCACGATCTGCTCAGGCGGATACCTGATCCGAGCGACCCGCAGATCCGTGAGGCACTGGCGGGCAACCTCTGCCGATGCACGGGGTATGAAGCGATCCTGGCTGCCGTCCGCCTGGCGGCACGCGAGATGAGCGGAGCCGCCGAGTGAGCGCTGCGGTCGGCCCAGTTGCCCCGGCGACTCTGGTGCTCGAGGGCTGTGCGGTCGTCACCATGGATGGCCAGGGCAGCGAGTACACGAGCGGTCATGTTGTCGTGACCGGCAATGTCATCACCGCGGTCGGGCCAGGAAGCCCGCCGCCAGCCAGCGAGGACACCGTCAGGCGCATCGACGCGAGCGGCTGCCTGGCCACTCCCGGGCTGATCAACACCCACCATCACCTGTATCAGTGGGGCACCAGGGGGATGGCGGCAGACGCGACTTTGTTTGAGTGGCTGACCGAGTTGTACCCGGTCTGGGCGCGGATAGACGCTGGCCTCATCCGGCCGCTAGCCACCGCCGCACTCGCCTGGCTAGCGCGGTCGGGCTGCTCGACCACGATGGATCATCACTACGTGTTCCCCAAGACCGGTGGCGACCTGCTTGGCGCGACTATCGGCGCTGCGCAGCAGGTCGGCCTCCGGTTCCACCCGACCCGGGGCTCCATGGATCTCGGCGCGAGCTCCGGCGGGCTGCCGCCGGACGACGCCGTGGAAGACCGTGACTCCATCCTCCTTGCCAGCAAGGCGGCCATCGACAAATTCCACGACGACTCGCCGGATTCGATGCTGCGGATTGGCCTCGCCCCATGCTCGCCGTTCTCGGTGACCAGCGAGCTTCTTACCGAGGCAGCGGAACTGGCGCGCAGCGCCGGAGTGCGCTTGCATACGCATCTGGCCGAGACGGCCGACGAGAGCGAGTACTGCGCAGAGCATTTCGGCTGTACGCCGGTTGAGTATCTCGACTCCCTGGGCTGGCTGGGCGACGATGTCTGGCTCGCGCACGGGGTGCACCTCGATGACGCCGCCATCGCCCGGCTTGCCGCGACCGGTACCGGAGTCGCGCATTGCCCGTCATCTAATGGGCGGCTCGGCGCGGGCATCTGCCGTACGCACGACTTGGTTGCTGCCGGGGTCCGCGTTGGCCTGGGCGTGGACGGCGCCGCCTCCAGCGAGGAGAGCTCACTGATCGGGGAAGTCAGGCAGGCCACGCTGACTGCACGGGCCGCAGGCGGCCCCCGTGCGCTGTCGGTCCGGGGGGCACTGAAGCTGGCAACTATGGGCGGTGCCCGCGTACTCGGCCGCGACCACGAGATCGGCTCGCTGGAGGTTGGGAAGCTCGCGGATGTCGCACTGTGGCGATTGGACACGCTGGCCCATGCGGGAATCGCCGATCCGGTCGCCGCGCTCGTACTCGGCGCCCGCCCGCCGCTGGAGCTGCTGCTCGTCAACGGGGAGCCGGTTGTCGCGCGCGATCAGCTAGTCAACGTCGACGAGCGAGAGGCGGCTGCGAACGCATGGCGCGCCGTATTGTCGTTGAATGACTAGTCCGAGCAGCCGGACGCTGCCGCCAGTGACGACGCCTGACCAGATGGCTCCGCCCTCGGCTGGCGGCATCGGGGACAGTCCGGCGCGGCCAGACGGGACGCTCAAGGTCACCGGCCAGTTCGCCTATGGCAGTGACCTGTGGATCGAGGGCATGCTCTGGGGCGCTACGCTGCGCAGCCCGCATCCGTCCGCCCGGATCAAGTCGATCAGCATCGGCGACGCGCTGGCCACTTCCGGCGTGCATGCCGTACTCACCCACGACGATGTCCCCGGCGCCAACCGGTGCGGGCTCGAGCGTGCCGACCAGCCAGTGCTGGCCGGGGACGTGGTCCGCTACCAGGGTGAGCCGGTGGCACTCGTGGCCGCTGATCATCCGGAAATCGCAGCGCAAGCCGCGAAGAAGATCCGGGTCGACTACGAGCCGCTTGAGGCCGTGACAGATGCGGTCGCTGCGCTGGTTCCGGGCGCTCCGCTTGTTCATCCGGCCGGCAACCTGGTTCGCTATCTCAAGCTGCGCAAGGGCCTCGCCGCTCCAAGTGCTCCCGTCGTTATCGCGGGTGACTACCAGGTGGGAATGCAGGACCAGGCGTTCCTGGGGCCAGAAGCCGGCTTGGCGGTCCCCGACGGCGTCGGCGGCGTCGACCTTTACGTGGCCACTCAGTGGCTGCACGTAGATCAGCGCCAGGTATGCGCGGCGCTTGGCCTTCCCCTAGAGCGAGTCAGGTTGACCCTGGCCGGAGTTGGCGGCGCGTTTGGCGGCCGCGAGGACTTGTCGATGCACGTCCATGCGTGCCTCCTGGCGCTGCATACCGGCAAGCCGGTGAAGATGAGCTACAAGCGCGATGAGTCGTTCTTCGGCCATGTCCACCGCCATCCGGCCACGATGCGCTACGAGCATGGCGCGGCAGCCGACGGCCGGCTTCTCTACGTGAAGGCGAGGATCTTCCTCGACGGAGGCGCATACGCCTCCAGCACTCCGGCCGTCGTCGGGAACGCCGGCACGATGGGCATCGGCCCGTATGTCGTCCCCAGCGTGCGAGTCGACGCCTACGGCGTGTACTCGAACAACCCGCCGTGCGGCGCGATGCGCGGCTTCGGCTCGGTGCAGACCGCGTTCGCTTGCGAAGCGCAGATGGACAAGCTGGCAGCAGCCCTCGGCATGGATCCGGTCGAACTGCGGTGCCTGAACGGCATGAGCCTGGGCGCGCAGGCACCGACCGGCCAGATCGTTGACAGCCCCGCGCCAGTGGCTGAGCTGCTGCGACTGGTGCAGCGCCGGCCGCTGCCCGCCAGCCAGCCCGCCCTCAATCCCGAACTGCTCGACCTGCCCGGCGGCGCCGCGAACACCACGCACGGCGAGGGCGTCAATCGCGGTGTCGGCTACGCGGTGGCCTACAAGAACGTGGGCTTCTCCGAAGGGTTCGACGACTACTCAATAGCCAGGGTCCGGCTGGAAGTGTCAGGCGCCGAGCCGACAGTCACCGTGCAAACCGCGGCGGCGGAGGTGGGACAGGGGCTGGTCACGGTCGAGCAGCAGATCTGCCGTACCGAACTGGCCGTGCAGCACGTCGTGACCAGCCCGAAGGACACCTCCATCGGTTCGGGTGGTTCCACCTCTGCATCCCGGCAGACTTACGTCACCGGCGGCGCCATCCAGGCCGCCTGCCAGCAGGTCCGCAGCCGCCTGTTCGCGCTGGCCCGGCTTCGGTTTGGCGACGCCCCCTACGACCTTCGGCTCGCCGACGGGCACGTGGTCTCGGCCAATGGTGACACCATTGTGTCGATCGCGGACCTGCTCGGCGACCAGGTGATCGACGAAACCGTGCAGTGGCGCCACCGGCCGACCTACCCGGTCGACCCGGAGACGGGCCAGGGCAGTGCGCACGTCCAGTACGCGTTCGCTGCGCACCGCGCGGTGGTCGACGTGGACACCGACCTCGGCCTGGTGAAGGTCGTCGAGCTTGCCTGCGCGCAAGACGTCGGCAAGGCGATTAACCCGGACGGGGTGCTCGGCCAGATCCACGGCGGCAGCGCCCAGGGGCTCGGGCTGGCGATCATGGAAGAGATCCAGGTGAAGGATGGCCGGATCCGCAATCCGTCGTTTACCGATTACCTGATCCCCACGATCCTGGACATGCCGCCGATGCAAGTGGACGTGCTGGAGTACGCCGACCCGCATGCTCCGTACGGTGTGCGCGGCGTCGGTGAGCCGCCGGCCATCTCGTCAGGTCCGGCCATTGCGGCCGCGATCCGTGCGGCTACCGGGCTGGATCTTGGCCGCGTTCCGATCAAGCCCGAGCACCTCACGGGCACCGGGTGATAACCGTGGTCATCGGCGGCCCGGACCTGCTCGTGGCTGGTCCTGCCGCGACCCCGGACGGCCTCGTTCCCGCTCTGATCGCCATAACCGGCGGGAAGGTCAGCGGTGTCCACGACCTTGCTGAGCTGACTGCCTTCCCTGGTGTTCCGGTGCACCGGCTGGCCGGCGACGAGGTGCTGCTCCCGGGTCTCGTTGATACTCACGTGCACGTCAACGAGCCGGGGCGGACGCATTGGGAGGGCTTCGCGACCGCGACGAAGGCTGCGGCAGCTGGTGGCGTGACCACGATCGTGGACATGCCGCTGAACAGCCTGCCGCCGACGATCGACGCGGCCGCGCTCGAGCTGAAGCGGGCAGCGGCGGACGGGCAGTGCTGGGTCGACGTGGCTTTCTGGGGTGGCGCGGTGCCGGATAACGAGCCTGATCGGGCCGGCCTGCACGGGGCTGGCGCACGCGGCTTCAAGTGCTTCCTGGCCGATTCGGGCGTGCCGGAGTTCCCGCCGCTTGACCGCGCTGGCCTGCACCGGGCTGCAGCCCAGGTCGCGGAACTCGGCAGCCTGCTGCTCGTGCACGCGGAGGACCCGGCTCACCTTGGCGGGGTCTGCGGGCCGGGCGGCCCATGCAGCCAGGGAAACACCGACTATGCGGCGTTCCTGCGTTCGCGGCCGCCTGGGGCAGAGACTGCCGCGATCGAGGCGGTGATCGAGGCCGCACGCCGTACTGGTGTCCGCGCCCACATCCTGCACACTTCCAGCGCAGACGCGATCGAGCTGCTCGCCGCTGCGCGCGCCGAAGGGCTTGCGGTCACCAGCGAGACGTGTCCGCACTACCTGACGCTCGCGGCCGAGGAGGTGCCCGCCGGGGCGACCGAGTTCAAGTGCTGTCCCCCGATCCGGGAACAGGCTAACTCTGACCGGCTCTGGGCTGGCCTGCAGGCCGGCGTTATCGACTGCGTCGTCTCCGACCACTCGCCTTGCCCGCCGGAGCTGAAGCTCGCCGATACCGGCGACTTCGCCAAGTCGTGGGGAGGTATCGCATCGCTGCAGCTCGGCCTTCCCGTCATCTGGACTTATGGACGGGAACGGGGTTGCGGTCCGGCTGATCTAGCCCGCTGGATGGCGGCACGCCCGGCGGAGCTGGCCGGCCTGGCAGGCAAGGGACGTATCGCTGTCGGGTGCGATGCCGACCTGGTGGCCTTCGCCCCGGACGCCAGCTTCGTGGTCGAGCCCGCCAAGCTGGAACACCGGCACAAGCTGACGCCATATGCCGGTCGCTCGCTGACCGGCGTGGTACGGCGGACGTGGCTGCGCGGGCGGGAGATATTCGGGAGCGGGCGCTTCGCTGCGGCCAAGCCGGCCGGGGAGCTGCTGTGAGCGGCACTCCTGACCTCGCCGCGCTGCCCGACCTTGCATCACGCCGGCTCGGCGGGAGTGTCATGTACGCCACCGACGAGCTGTTCGCTGCCAAGGAGAACTTGATCAGGCCCGAGGCGCCCGTCTTCGCGGCTGGAGAGTTCGGGGCGAAGGGAAAGATCTACGACGGCTGGGAGAGCCAGCGCCGCCGTGAGCCGGGCAACGATCACGCGATCATCCGGCTCGGCGTGCCCGGCATCGTGCACGGCGTCGCCGTCGACACCTCGTTCTTCCGCGGCAACTATCCGCCGCAGGTGTCCGTCGAGGCGGTCAGCGCCGACGGCTATCCGTCGGCCGCTGAGCTCAGCCAGCTCGACTGGCGGCCGCTCGTTCAGCGCTCGCCGGTGACCGGTGACGCTGGCAACTGGTACCCGGTCGAGGCGCCCCGGCACTGCACGCACGTGCGGCTATCGATCTACCCAGACGGCGGCGTGGCGCGGTGCCGGGTGCATGGCCAGCCGCTGCCCGATCCGCGGTTCCTGACTGGCACTATCGATCTAGTCGCGATCGAGAGCGGCGGCCAGCTCACCGGGTGCTCGAACGCGTTCTACTCGTCGGCCTGGAACCTGATCATGCCCGGCCGCCCGGCCAGCATGGCTGACGGCTGGGAGAACTCACGACGCCGCGACGGCGGTTTCGACTATGCAGCGTTCGCCCTTGCAGCGGCCGGTGTGGTCAGGCAGGTCGTGATCGACACCTCGTATTTCGTGGGGAACGCCCCTGGCTCCGCGCGGCTGCTTGCCGCCGCTCGGCGGCCGTCTGATGCCTCAAGTGCGGCCGACTGGGCAG
>Ga0335075_10002668_pt1 | contig 28557 bp, 20 predicted proteins | sample Lox_Sample_24_FD_206723 | JGI IMG/M metagenome (GOLD analysis project Ga0335075, IMG submission 206723) | Soil microbial communities from Loxahatchee National Wildlife Refuge, Florida, United States - Lox_Sample_2.4 | ecosystem: Environmental > Terrestrial > Soil > Wetlands | place: USA...
CGCTGCCTTTGCCGCTGGATCGGTGCTCCCTTTGGCCATCTCCGCCATCACATCCACTCCATTGGCCATCCCCAGGAACATCTTGTCGATCATGGCAGTATTCCCCATCATCGTGCCCATCATCTGGTTGGCCATCTTCGCCTGCTCGGGAGTTCCATACGACCATGCGCCAATGCCCGACTCGCCCAGGTAATCCATCGCCGTCCACGTCAGATCGCCCAGCACATACGAGTTCTCCTGCGAGACCTTCCACAACGGATACGCCTTAGATGGAAGCGACTCGGTCGTCAGCATAATGCGCGACGGCAGCTTCTTGTGGTCCTCCGCATACGTCGGAAGAATGTTGTAGTTGTATCCCGTAATGTCCAGCAGTGAAAACACCGCCTCCGCGTTCGGCGCGGTAGTCGTGCCCGGAAACGCCAGCGTCAGCGGTCGCGTATTGTCGAGCGAGCGCACCTGGTCCGCCAGCTCCTTGCCAATCACCCGGCCTTTTGGCACCTCCAGCTCGGGAATCTCGTTGCCGATGCCCCAGATCACAATCGACGGATGATTGCGGTCGCGCATCACCATCGACGAGATGTCCCGCTTCCACCAGTCATCAAAGTATGTCGCGTAATCGAACTTGACCTTATGCGCCGTCCACACGTCGAAGGGCTCATCCAGCACCAGGACGCCGATACGGTCGCACGCATCCAGAAACGCCGGTGACGGCGGGTTGTGCGCCGTTCGCACGGCGTTGTAACCGGCTGCCTTCAGCAACTCCACTCTGCGTTCCTCCGCCCGGTCAAATGCCGCCGCTCCTAGAGGTCCGTTGTCGTGATGCACACTGCCGCCCACCAGCTTGATCGATTTCCCATTCAGCACCAGTCCCTTATCGGCAGACCAGGAAAGCGTGCGCACCCCAAAGTTCGTCTTCACCTGGTCGACCACCTTGCCGCTCTGCAAAATCTCGGTGACCGCGCGATAGAGAGTCGGCTGCTCCGGCGACCAGAGCTCGGGGTTCGCAAGTGCGATCTCCTGGCTGGTGTCACCGTCAGCTCCCGCTCCGATTTGTGCCTGTGACTGTTGCTTGGCAACAGCCTTCCCCTGCGCTGAATAAATCGTCGTCCTCACCGACACCTCGGCGGGATTCGCAGAATCGTTTTGCACCTGCGTCCTCACCAGAACCTTCGCGCTCTCACCAGTCGCCTCCGGCGTACTCACAAACACGCCCCACGGAGCTACATGCAGCGGATCTGTGACGATAACCCGCACGTGCCGGTAAATGCCCGCCCCCATGTACCACCGGCTGCTCGGCTGCTCCGAATCGTCGACGCGCACGGCGAGAACGTTCTCCTTGGAGAAGTCAAGTCCCGGTGTCAGATCAAGGCGGAAGCTCGTATACGCATAAGGATGGATCCCGAGCTTTTTCCCGTTCAGATACACGGTCGCATTCGCGGCCACCCCTTCGAACTCGACACTCACCCGCTTGCCCTTCCAGTCAGCGGGAGCGGTGAACGTCTTTCGATACCATCCCACGCCGGCAGGGAAGAACCCGCCTCCCGCGCCCGTCAGATTTTTCTCGTTGGGAACGCCTTCGATGCTCCAGTCGTGCGGCAAATCTACGGTGCGCCACGCCGAGTCGCTGAACGATGTCGCCTCTGCACCGGTCGGGTCAGCCAGGAAGAATTTCCAGTTTGCGTCTGCGCTGATCTCCTGTCGGGGTGACTGTGGCGCTGCATAGATAGTGGTCGCAGAAAACGTTATCGCGATCAGACAAAAAACAAGCCTCTTGAACATCCCTTCACCACCCTTTGTGTTGCGGATTTCTTTGCGAAAGTACGCTGATTCTCTTAGCTTCACTCTGAGCCCTGAGCCCTGAGCCCTGAGCCCTGAGCCCTGAGCCCTGAGCCCTGAGCCCTGAGCCCTGAGCCCTAGTCCCTGTTTTGCAGCCCAAGCAGGATAATGTGCGTCGATTCGCGGAAGAGAAGATGGATCGGCTGTCCGTATTCCTCTTCCACCCGGCTGCCAAGCGAAGCCAGCCGTCGCTGCGCTCCGATTACCGCATTCAGGATCGAATGCATCGTCAGGTCCGGATTCAGATCCTCCCGCAGCGACCCGTCCGCAATACCTTCCCTCACCAGCTCCGCGAGCCCCCTCAACCGGCTGGGCATGATCTTGTCTTCAAGGGCCAGCAGGCGTTCGACCGACCAGTCCCGCGCATACATCGCATCAAACTGCGCCATGAAACGCACTCGTCCAGGATGCTCCGTCAGATCGTTTTCGAGCGCCCGGAAGAGAGCCCCGATCTTGGCCAGAACAGGTCCATGGACGCTTTCCATGGCCCGCATTGCACGTTCTGACCCTGAAACCATGACCTCCTCGACCAGGGCCCACACAATCTCGTCCTTGTTCGAAAAATACTCGTACAGCGTTGACGCCCGGATGCCCGTCGCAGCAACAATCTCTGCAACCGTGACCCGGTCGATCCCCCGCGCATCGAAAAGCTCCTGCGCTGCAGCCAGGATCCGGCGGCGCTGCCGTCCGCGATGCGCGCGGTAAGATCCATCCGTGATGCTGGGAGATTCCGAGGGCATGAATTTTATTCCACTATTCAAATTCGAATGACTAATTCGAATTGGTATACAACATATGAATTGATGCCAGGCATTGTTGTCAACGGAATTTACTGCTCAAAGCGAGAATCACGGATTTCCCTCTGCCCCCGGAATCTTGGCCGAACATTTCTCGCGAGTTGATAAAATAGAAATAGAGATCAAGAGAGCCCGGCCACCGCGCCGGGCTTTCCTTTGACGCAACTCATGCCAACGAAATTTGCCTAAGAAACGGCACTGGCGCGCATCGGCTTACGCCACACCGCGCACGTCACGGGAATAAGGATAAGTTTTATGAGCCAGTCGCAGGAATGGATCGCCGCCAGTTGCCAGGGCGCACCCTGCCAGAGAATTGACCCCGTGAGGAGAACGGCCGGGAATCCAATCCAAAGCCACAACCCCAGTTGCAGCCCACCTTTCCAGTCCACAATATTGAGACCGGCGACCAGCCGCGCAATAACGTAACCCAGAACGAATGTGCGAAAAAGCTCCAGGAATGCCTTCACCGGACTCGGTTTGGGAGCAGCAGCAAAGCCGCTGAATTCCAAAAACTGTTTCCCGAATACGAGAGGGCTATACCACACCGAACTCGCAACGAAAGCCACCACGACCACGACAATCAAAGTCAGGAAATTCACCCGCTTCATGCTCTGCCCCACAGATCTGGATTTCTTCGGAAGTTCAGGCGGTACAGTTATACGCGCTAAGTTAAGTCCTACCCAAGAACGGCCGCATTTTGATGTCATGTAACTCATTTAGAATCAGATCTATGACAATAAGCCTAATCTTTTCAGATCTTTGTAGAACTTAGATGTTTAAAGATCCCAGAATCAATCAGTTGTAAAGCACAAGAAAAAGAAGGGGAGGGGGTGGGTAGCCCGCCAGCCGTAACGTTACTAATCCCTAATCGCTAATCCCTAATCCCTGTCTTGCTAAACTGAAGGCTGAATGAGCACCGCAACCAGCCTTCCCGCCGACATACTGGCTAAGTACGAACCGGTCATCGGACTCGAAGTCCACGTCCAGCTCCTCACCGCGACCAAGGCCTTCTGCGGATGCGCCAACCGCTTCGGTGCGCCACCCAACACCAATGTCTGCCCGGTCTGCCTCGGCCTCCCCGGAGCTCTGCCCGTCCTCAACGAGCGTGCCGTTGAGTTCGCCACCCTGGCCGCCCTCGCCCTCAACTGCCAGGTCCGCGAGCGCTCCATCTTCGCCCGCAAAAACTACTTCTACCCCGACCTGCCCAAGGGCTACCAGATCTCCCAGTTCGACAAGCCCCTCGCCGAGCACGGTTGGATCGAGGTACCGACACCGAACGGCATCAAGCGCATCGGCATCACCCGCCTGCACATGGAAGAGGACGCCGGCAAGAGCATCCACGACGGCTTCCCCGACTCCGCCACGCGCACCTACGTCGACCTCAACCGCTGCGGGACCCCACTGATAGAGATCGTCTCCGAGCCCGACATCCGCACCCCCGACGAGGCCTACGAATACCTCACCCGCCTCAAGGAGATCCTCCTCTACACCGCCGTCTCCGACTGCAACATGGAGGAAGGCTCGCTTCGGTGTGACGCCAACGTCTCCGTCCGCCCCCGCGGCCAGGAGAAGTTCGGCACCAAGGCCGAGGTGAAGAACGTCAACTCCTTCCGCTTCATCCGCTCTGCTCTCGAGTACGAGATCGAGCGCCAGGTTGAGGTCATCGAGTCCGGCGGCCGCGTCGTCCAGGAGACCCGCCTCTGGAACGCCAACGAGGGCCGGACGTATTCCATGAGGTCGAAGGAGCAGGCCCACGATTACCGATACTTCCCCGAGCCCGACCTGCCGCCCCTCATCGTCACCCCGGCCTTCCAGGCCGAAGTCGCAGCCCAGCTCCCCGAACTGCCCGAGGCCCGCCGCGCCCGCATGATCGCCGACTACGGCATCACCGAGCAGGACGCCGCCACCCTCACCGCCACCCGCGCCTTCGCCGACCAGTTCGAGGCCGCCGCCCGCGCCGCGAAGAACCCCCGCCGGGTAGCCAACCTCGTCCAGAGCGAGCTCACCAGCCGTCTCAAGGCCAAGGGTCTCGACCTCGAGCAGTCGCCCATCTCCATGAAGGGGGTAGCCCTCGCCGCCGACCTCGCCGAAGGGGGCCACCTCTCAAGCAAGCAGCTCAAGCAGCTCTTCGACACCGCCTTCGAAACCGGAGAAGATTTCCCCGCCGTCTACGAGCGCGAGAAGCCGCAGCAGATCAGCGACGCCTCTGCCATCGAGAAGATGATCGACGAAGTCATCGCCGCCAACCCGAAGCAGGTCGAGCAGTACCGCGGAGGCAAGAAAACGGTCGCCGCCTTCTTCGTCGGACAGGTGATGAAGCTCTCGAAAGGACAGGCCAACCCGGCCCTCCTCAACGAGCACGTCACCCGCAAGCTCGACGGTTGATTTATCAATTCCTTAGGAATCGCCCTATATAGTAGTTCGCGTCAGGTAGTCCAAATTCCCTCAGGAATACGGAATGCGAATCCAGGTGCGACCCTTCGATCTGCTCTTCGGAAAGCCGCTCGCGACCAGCGAAGAGCGCGGAGAGCAGGTCGGTCCATCCGCCGGCATCCCCATCTTCGGCCTCGACGCGCTCAGTTCCGCCGCCTACGGACCGGAAGCCGCCCTGACGCTCCTCATCCCGCTCGGACTTCTCGGCGTCCACCTTATCGTACCCGTCACCACCGCCATACTCATCCTGCTGGTGATCGTCTACTTCTCTTACCGCCAGACGATCGAAGCCTACCCGCAGGGTGGTGGCTCCTTCACCGTCGCGAGCGAGAACCTCGGCAAGGGCCCCGGCCTTCTCGCCGCCGCCGCACTGATGATCGACTATATCCTCACCGCTGCGGTGGGCATTTCAGCAGGCGTGGGCGCGCTCATCTCTGCTGTTCCCAGCCTGCAGAAACACACCCTCCTGATCTGCCTCGCAATTCTCATCATCCTCACCATCATCAATCTCCGCGGCGTCCACGACACCGGCGTCGCCTTCATGGTCCCGACATACTTGTTCCTCGGAACCCTGTTGACGGTGATCCTCTTTGGCCTCTTCCACACCTTCGCTAGCGGCGGACACCCCACCCCGGTCGTGGTTCCGCCGAAGCTCCCTTCCGCAACGGCGGCAATTTCCCTCTGGCTCATCCTCAAGGTCTTCGCCAGCGGTTGCACCGCCATGACCGGCGTCGAAGCCGTCTCGAACGGTGTCAAAGCCTTCCGCGAGCCCACTACAAAGAACGCGCAGCTTACCCTCACCATCATCATCGCGATGCTCATCATCCTGTTGGCGGGCATTGCGTTCCTCTGCCGCTGGTACGGCATCGGAGCCACCAATCCCGAAAGCTCCGGCTATCAGAGTGTCCTCTCCCAGTTGACCGCCGCCGTCATGGGCCGAGGCGTCTTCTACTACGTCACCATCGCTTCGATTTTGTTGGTCCTCTCGTTATCCGCCAACACCGCTTTCGCCGACTTCCCCCGCCTCACCCGCTCCATCGCCTTGCACGATTACCTGCCGCACGTCTTCCTGGTGCGCGGCCGCCGTCTGCTCTTCTCGCACGGAATCGCCGCGCTGGTCACCTTCACCGCCCTGCTACTCATCCTCTTCGGAGGCGTCACCGACCGCCTCATCCCGCTCTACGCCATCGGAGCCTTTCTCGCCTTTACGCTCTCGCAGGCTGGCATGGTGGTTCACTGGATACGAAGTCGCGGACCTCGCTGGCAGCTGCGCATGCTGGTCAATGGCGTGGGAGCCATCGCCACCGGCATCACCCTCTTGGTTGTTCTCGTCGCAAAATTCCTCGACGGCGCATGGATCACCGCCCTGCTCGTGCCCCTGATGATCTTCGCCATGACGATCGTCAAGCGTCACTACGTGCGCACTGCGCGCGAGACCGCATGTACCACTCCGCTTCGCATCGACGGCATCAAGCCTCCGCTCGTGATCATCCCCCTCGACCGCTGGAGCCGTCTCACCGAAAAGGCCCTTAGATTCGCACTCAGCATGTCGCCGGAGATCGTCGCCGTCCACATCGACGGCGGTCACGATGAAGCGAGCATCTGCGACGAATGGGAGCACAAGGTCGCGGAGCCTTTGCGCGGCAGCGGCCTGCCCATCCCTCGGCTCGTCAATCTCACCTCACCCTATCGCTTTGTCGTCGCCCCCGTTGTGGATTTCGTTCTCCAGCAAGAAAAGGCTAACGAGAACCGGCAGATCGCTGTGCTCGTGCCCGAGCTGGTCGTCAAGCACTGGTGGGAGAATCTCCTTCACAACCAGCGCGCGAACCTCCTCAAGCTCATGCTTCTCGTAAAAGGCAATCAGCGAATCCTCGTCATCAATATCCCCTGGTATCTCCACCGGCCCTAGGCGCCTCAGGTGCCGTCCTCCCTTCACGCATTCTTCTTCGCGATTCCCCACCCTTCAGGTATGCTGCGCTGAAGCCGAATGTCCACCGCAGTTCCATGTCCTCGAGATCCCGCTACTTCACCACCACTCGCCCTCAAGCGCGCTCTCACCTTCCGCGACCTCGCCCTCTTCTACATCGTCAGCGGACTCTCCGTCCGCTGGGTAGCCACCGCTGCTGCCGCCGGAGCCAGCACCATCACCGTCTGGCTCTTCGCCCTCTTCGGATTCTTCATCCCACTCGCCGCCTCCGTCCTCGAGCTCTCCTCGCGATACCCCGCCGAAGGCGGCCTCTACGTCTGGACCCGCGAAGCCTACGGAGACTTCTCCGGCTTCATCGCTGCCTGGACCTACATGATGTCCAACCTGCCCTACTTTCCCGCCGTCCTCTATTTCGGAGCAGGCTCCGTCCTCTTCGCCTTCGGCACACACGGCGCGCACTTCGTCGCCAACCCCGCCTACTTCCTCGTCTTCGCCCTCGCCTGGCTCGCCTTCATCACCCTCATGAACATCATCGGAGTCAACGCCAGCAAGTGGCTCAACAACGTCTGCACACTCGGCAGCATCGTGCCCATCTCCATCCTCATCGTGCTCGCCGTCGTATCGTGGACCCGCTTCGGATCGGCCACCAGCTTCGCCGCGCACGAACTCATCCCGCGCCCCTCGCTCGCCAACGCCATCTTCTGGTCCACCATCTTCTTCGCCTTTGGAGGCTGCGAGGCTGGCTCCTTCATGGGAGAGGAAATCGCCAACCCGCGCCGCACCATCCCCCGCGCCCTGTTCGCCGGCGGAACCATCCTCGCCGTCGCCTACATCGCCGGAACCGCCGCGCTCCTCGTCGCTCTCCCCTCCGACGCCGTCCACGGCGTCGACGGATTCATGCGCGGCATGATGACACTCTGCACGCGCCTCCACCTCATCTGGCTCGCCGCGCCCATCGCCCTTCTGCTCGGCCTCAACGCCGTCGGAGGAGCCGCCGCCTATCTGTCTTCAACGTCTCGGTTGCCATTTGTAGCTGGCATTGATTGTTATTTCCCGCCCGTCTTCGGACACATCCATCCCAGCTTCAAAACTCCCTGGGTCGCCATCGGAACCTACGGGCTCGCCGGCATGATCGTCGCCCTCCTCAGCCAGGCTGGCACCTCCGTCCGCGGGGCTTATGACGTCCTGGTGAGTATGTCGATCATCGCCTACTTCATCCCGTATCTGTTTCTCTTCGCCTCGATGATTCGACTCCAGACCCGTCCCGCCCCGCCCGACACCATCCGCGTCCCCGGAGGCCGCCCCGTCGCCACCGCGCTCGCCATCATCGGATTCCTCTCCACCGGCCTGACCATCGTCCTGTCTGTCATTCCCGGAGAAGACGAGCCGCACAAACTCCTCGCCGTCGCCAAGGTCTTGATCTCAACTGCGGTACTTATTGGAATCGGGGTGGCCATTTACATCCGAGCAGTACGTAAGCGGAGACGAATCGCGATCTGATCGTCTCATCTCCGAATCCGAGGACGAAACAACCCATAGTCCGGCACGGGAGTGCCGGGAACGGGAAGAAAGACATACTGAGTCCCGCAGGGACGACACCAATGCTTCTTCACTACAAGGGCGCGAGAGAATCCGCAAACAGCACGGCCATATGCGGAGAGACCTCCGTTACCTTGGGCACGTCCAAGTTCCGCCAGGAACGAAACAATCGATAGCCCGGCACGGAAGTGCCGGGTACGATGGGGTCCAAAGATGGAATCCCGTAGGGACGACACAAAATGCCCAGCTCCTACGTCAGCAATCACGTCCATATCGTTTTCAGCACCAAAGATCGCCTCAAAATAATCCGTGAAGAACTACAACCAAAGCTATGGGCGTACATGGCTGGGATCGCCAAAAACCACGGCATGAACGCGCTTGCCATCGGAGGAATCGCGGACCACGCTCACGCCCTTCTGAATCTCGGCCCGACCCTCAACATCGCCAAAGCCGTCCAGGTCCTGAAGGCAAATTCGTCTCGATGGATGAACGATCACCCGGAAGCGAGATTTGAATGGCAGGAAGGCTATTTCGCCGGCAGCGTTAGCCACTCACAGGTCGCGAAAATTCGACGCTACATCGCGAACCAGACAGAGCATCACCGGAGAATAGACTCAACGCAGGAGTTTAACCTTCTGCTGAAAAAGCACGGCCTCCATGACCTGGCTGAGGCGTCCGAAGGACGCACAGCTGAGGACCTGCAATTATCCGAGTCCGCAGGACGAAACAACCAATAGCCCGGCACGGGAGTGCCGGGAAGCGGAGGCAAGATGTATCGAGTCCCGTCAGGGACGACACAACCAACCCCTCATCGGCTGCCGAACGGGGATATTGTTACGAGGTAGCTATGGTGCTGGGCCGGATCAGGAAAATCCGCATGAATTATGGGAAATGAGCCAAGAGAAGATGGCCGTTCCACTGACCCATTCTCAGTAATCAGCTAGAATCGCCGCTGAATAAGCCGTTGCTGCCAGCTCACAAGCATCTGCTCATCTGGATCATTCCAATTGTAAAACTCGAATATTCTTCTTACGATCCTTCGAGCGATCGCTTCTGGGTCAGCTCGTAAGTCTGAAACAGTCGCCGTTTCTTCGATCTTGAATCTTGGGATGTCTGTTTTGTAGATTTCATAGAATGACACGCGGTCATCAGCGGATATTAGTTTGCGTCCCTGAAAACCGGATGCGCGAACCGTCAAATGGACGCTCTCATCGACCGAAAGAAGCGACTCAAAGAAGCGCTTGGCGAAAAGGAACCATTCCGTGGTCGCATAAATTAAGGAGATAAACGACGTGACTTTCTGGCCCACAGAGGCACCCCGGTAGTCTTCCCAAGCACCTGAACGCCATACCACGAGCCCGCTTCTGTACACCTTCAGCGCTTCTGGGCTATGCGTCCCACTCTCAAAGACTGACTGGCATCCTCCGTCGAAATTTGCCCACTTAGCGCGGTGACTCTCCCCACAATTGGAAACGTCCAGCCACGGAGGCTTATGGCTGATTGCTGCACCAGAGATTGAATTTGCGCAGCAGATTGGATCCTACTTGAGATATAAGTCTCTGGTCGCATCTCGACTGTCCAGTAGGTAGAGTCGCCAGATAGTCCAGCGAATTCCGAAAAGTAATTCTCCGCTTCCTGTATCTCGCTTTTGAACTCTGCATCCGGTTCGGTTGGCCGATTACTTTCACTCGGCTGGATGAACTGTTTGAATGCTCTCAGCAACTCATCCTGGCGGCGAAGCAAGCCGCGATTCAAGAGCTCCCGCATTTCCTGAGCATCTTCGACTACCTCCGAAGTCGCCCGGTCGGTTCTCTTGTAGAGCGCGGCCTTTTTGAGAATCAGCCTGCTCGAATTGATAGAACTATTGGCATCTCGCGCGCAGAGGATCGGAACTTCAGAGAATTCAGGGACGTCAATCGCCACTATCCGGCTTCCGTCGATTTCGATTCGATGAACGTTGGCTGTGTGGCGTGGATCGGTGTACTTCTGGATGAAGCTGTTGAAATTCGTTTGATCGAATGATGCCGATTGCTCGTCCGTTAGGCCTTCGAGAGTGCCGGACTTGTCATTTACGCCAACCAGAATAACCCCGCCGTCGCGGGAATTCGCAAACGCCAGAACATCCTTCGTTATTTCGCACTTTTCGTCATTACTTGCACGGTCCCACGAGAACGCACCCTTATAGTCCAGATTGCGATTCTCGTTCCCCAGGTTAATCAGTTGCCGAATTCTTTCCGTGGAGATCACCCGTTAATCGTAAACTAGGTTTTACATTGACCTGGACGGGACCGCGGCCCCACTCAAGCCGTTCCCGGCTTGAGTGGGATAGTTGATAGCCTTCTAGGCTGGCACTAACGTAGAAACGAGTTTCATCAGGGCCTGAGCCGTCACAGTCGACGATGCTGGATTCTGGCCGGTGACCAGGTGCCCATCCGTGATGGTATAAGGCTGCCAGTTTGCCTTCTTCTCAAAGATGGCGCCGAGACTCATCTTGTCAAGCCTTCGGGGTGAGCACTTTCCGCAGCTCATTCATTCCAAACACCTGATCGGCGCCGAAACTTGGCGTCCTATTTCCGCCAAGCCGATAAAATAGAAGTAGAGACTCTTCAGGCCCGCCTCGGCGGGCCTTTTCATTGCCCGCACCCACCAAAAGGAGCAGCCTCGCATGTCCCAAATCCGCCTCTGCACCGAAATTCTTCCCACCGGCGTCCAATGCACTCAGATTGCCCTGCGAGGCCAGCCCTGGTGTCGTGCCCACTCCACCCCTAACCAGCGCGAAAGAAACGCCGACACCCGCCGGCTGCTCGCGATGATTGCGAATGCTGACCTCTTCAGCGTTGCCATCATCTTGGGAAACACCATTCATGAACTCCGCACCAGGATCATCCCGCCGCTCCATGCAGAGACCATCTTCGACGCCGCTGCCGCCCGCCTCGACCAGCTGATCGCCCCGCCATCCAGGCCCGTCTACTCCGCGCCTGACTCCAGTGACGAGAAACGGTTACACGTTGTCCCTTCAAAATGAAACGGTTACGGCCGACTCTAAACAAGCCGGCCGTAACTCCCTTGGAATGAATGAGTCTCGGGTTAGCCCTTTAGAATGAAAGGATCTCGGATTCTCCCTTTGAAATCAATGAGTCTCGAATCCCAAGGGGGAGGGGCTAGCGGCAGGTGGCCCACTCAAGCCGATGACGGCTCGAGTGGGGTAGTTGAAGATCCCCCCTAAGCTGGCACTGCCGAAGCAACGAGCTTCAACAGGGCCTGAGCCGTCACAGTCGATGATGCGGGATTCTGGCCGGTAACGAGGTGGCCATCCGTAATGGTAAAAGGCTCCCAGTTAGCTTTCTTCTCAAAGATGGCGCCGAGACGCAGCAACTCATCTTCGACCAGGAAGGGCACAACCTTGGTGAGTCCCACCGCTTCTTCCTCACCATTGGTAAAGCCGGTTACGTGCTTCCCCTTCACCAGCGGCTCGCCCTTGTACTTCACATGGCGCAGAACCCCTGGCGCGTGGCATACCAGGGCGATCGGCTTGCCGGAACTGTAAAACGATTCGAGAAGGGCGATCGACATAGGGTCTTCCGCCAGGTCCCACATCGGGCCGTGCCCGCCCGGATAAAACACAGTATCGAAGTCTTCTGCTCGAACATCCGCAAGTTTTACGGTATTGGCAAAGCCTTGGATCGCCTCCGCATCCTTCTTAAAACGTACCTGCGCCGGTGTCTGATTCCCCGGCTCGTCGCTCTTTGGATCGATGGGAGGCTGCCCGCCCTTGGGAGAGGCCAGCGTGACATCGACGCCCGCATCTCTGAAGACGAAATAGGGAGCGGCACCCTCTTCAAGCCAGAAACCGGTTTTGCGGCCTGTATTGCCAAGCTGATCGTGCGAGGTTAGCACCTGCAGAATTTTCATGCTCCGTCTCCTTGTCGTTGTAAAAGATTCCGATTGCAGCCGAAGCTGTCGCCCCTTTGATGCCTGATCCCTGTTCCCTGGTTCCTGCTTCTCAGGGTCACAGATGCCGGTTATAAGAAGAGCCTTATGGCAGGAGCGCAAAAGCTGGGTGCGAAATACGGGCCTCCTCAGTAAGTACACTGAAACTCTACTTTGGCTGCGACGATTCGACCACGCCCGGTTTGCACACCGGCTTACATTCCAATCTTCGAGCGGGGTGCTCTTCGCGCCGGTCACAAGATAAAGAGTTACATTCTGATCATGGCTTTTCATTACTCGAGAATCGTTACTTCGCTTCTGTCCGTCGTCGCTATACTCTGCGGTGCAGCCGATCTGGGCATCGCTCAGCCGCCTCGAGCTTCGCTACAGATCTACTTCATCGACGTCGAGGGAGGTCAATCCACCCTTTTCGTTACTCTCGACAAGCACTCGCTCCTTATCGACACCGGATGGCCTGGGAACAACGACCGCGACGCCCTGCGCATCGTCTCTGCCGCGAAGCGAGCTGGCCTCGACCATATTGACTATGTGCTTCTGACGCATTACCACGTCGATCACACAGGCGGTGTTCCTCAGTTGGTGGCAAAGTTTCCCGTCAAGACCTTCATTGACCACGGGCCCAATCGTGAGACTACCGATGCGACGACCGTACATGTAGCTGAGGCATATCAGAAGGTCTTGGCGACTGGTCACTACGGCCACATCATTTCCAAACCCGGTGATGAGCTGCCGATTCCGGGAATGCATGTCATCGTGGTCAGCGCCGACGGCAACCTGATCGGTGAGCCCTTACCCGGAGGAGGCGCGCCAAACCAATACTGTGCCGCCTCTGAGAAGCGACCAGCCGACCACACAGAGAATGCTCGATCTTTGGGTGTGATGATCACTTACGGCAAGCTGCGCATCCTCGACCTCGGCGACCTGACATGGGACAAGGAGATGCAGTTGATGTGCCCAGTGAACAAGCTCGGGCACGTCGACCTGCTTGTTGTTTCCCATCACGGATGGAATCAGAGCAGCAGCCCAGCGCTGGTAGATGCCGTGGCGCCAAGGGTGGCAATTATGGATAACGGCGCGAAGAAGGGTGGGTCGCCGTCAGTGTGGGACATCATCCAGAGAGCGCCCGGCCTCGACGACCTGTGGCAGCTTCACTATTCCGAAGAAGGTGGCCCCACCCACAATGTGGACGCGGCTCGGATCGCGAACCTGCAGGGGCCGGATACGGGCAACTACCTAAAGGTCACAGCCTCAGCGAATGGACAGCTTGACGTATTCAACGCCCGAACTGGAGCGGTGAAGCAATATCCGCCGAAGTAGGCGCTCAGAAGCCGCCCCGGTCCCTGAGAACTGCCATCGCAGCGTTGCGGCCGTTGATGCCGATAACAGAGCCGCCCGGATGTGTCGCGGCTCCGCAGAGATAGACACCAGGGACCGGCGTGCGAGCGGAGAGGCGGCGGGACCACATGTATGGCGGGAGGCAATCGCCCTGGAAGATGTGTCCGCCGGTGAGACCCACCTTCTCCTCGATGTCTGGGGGGCCGAGAACCTGCACGTCGACGACGGCATCGGGGATATTGGAGCAGAAGCGCCCGAGGGAGTTGAGGGCGAGGCTCCGGACCTCGTCGCGGTGAGAGTCCCATGAGCCGGTTGCGAAGCGGTACGGAACGTACTGGGCGAAGACGCTCATAGTGTGTAAGCCCGCGGGTACAACGGTCGAGTCGTGCACGCTCTGGAAGTAGAGCTCGCACCAGAGTTGGTCGGGGAGGTCGTTGTTCCTGGCGGCAGCGAAGCTGGCTTTCCATTCTGACTTGGTGAGCGGGGCATTGATCTGGCCGTAGTGGTGAGGCTCCAGCGTGCCCGGCCGGGCAGTGAAGTTAGGCAACTCGCGAAGCAGGACATTGATCTTGACAGTGCAGCCTTCGATTGGGACGGATTCAACCTGAGCCTTCCAGACTGGATCGGCTGCGTTGTCGAGCATAGCGAGGGCGCGGCAGGGGTCGGCGTTTGAAATCACGACCGGCGCGGAGATTGTTTCGCCGGCAGCGAGTTGGACACCCCCACCCGGTATGATCCGGGCGACGGGGACGCCGGTGGCTATCACCGCACCCGCCTCGCGGGCGGCGTCGCACAGGTAGAAGGAGACCATACCCATGCCGCCCTTTACGTATCCCCACATGCCGGGCATTCCGCCGAGGCGGCCGGAGGAGTGGTGGAAGCGGATGGATGCCGTGCCCGGGTCGAAGGGGCTGGCGTTGGTCCCGATGACGCCCTGGCCGAGCAGGGCGATCTGCAGGCGTTCATCGGTCAGGTAGTGCTCCACGTACTCGGCCATCGACCAGTCGTAGAGGACGTGGCGGGCTTCGATGTCCGAGCCCAGGCGCTGGTCTATCTCGTCAGGACTCGGTGGGTCTCCGATCCACATATCTCGGTCGCCCGAAGGCCGCAGGGCGTTGCGGAGGCGGCGGATGACGTCGGTCATGGCGCGCCAGCCCTCAACGTCGCTGGGGGAGAAGCTGCGGATCTCGGCCACGCAGCGGTCGTCGTCATCCCAGAGCTGGATACTTGACCCGTCGAGGAAGGGGACGAAGAGGCCGTTGACGGCGGGCGTCCACTGGAAGCCACGGGCAGGGAGATCGAGCTCCTCGATCACCAGCGGGTGCAGGAGTCCGGCGAGGTAGGCGCAGGGCGACATGCGCACGCCGGGGAATGGCTCCTCGATGGTGCAGGCTCCGCCGACGCGGTCGCGGGCCTCGAGGACGAGGACGCGCTTGCCGGCTCGGGCGAGGTAGGCGGCGCAGGCGAGTCCGTTGTGTCCGGCGCCGACGATGATGGCGTCCCAGGATTTCTGGGCGAGCTCGGCGATGGGGGCGGGAAGTCCTAGTTTGCCGAGGACGGCAGCGGTGGGCGATGAGGCCAAGTGATGTCTCCGAAGAGACAGTATCCACTATCAAATGCCGCGGGCGCTCATTGAATGCCGCAGGCGCTAAATCCGCAAAATTCCCGTTTTGGAAAGTATGCCGGGGGACCCCCCACTCCCCGTCTTCCGCCGGTCGCGCTTGCAAAGATCTGATTATGGGATGTTTACAGCATCACCGGAGGTAAAGATCTGAAAATAGGATCTTTACCAGCAAAGTTTTGATTCTAAAAAGCTTGCATGTGATGCAGTTGGCGAGGGGTGACCGACTTTTTCCCGAAATGGGAAAGCCGGGCAGCGGGGTGTGCCGGGTTTTCTTATATTCCTATTTATATTTTAGCGGTTTCGCGGAAATGGTCGGCCAACAATGGCACGGTGCAGGGAACAGGGTCGGGAAGTGGTGATGCGGGCCATTTCGCCTCGTTCGTTTGGCCGCGCTGGGTGGGTTTTGGATGGCGCGGCAATTTATTTCAGAATTTTGGCTGAAAGATAGCCCCAAGTTGTCAGAGAGATTTCCAGTGTTTCGCGGACAATGGGATGGTGAATCTGAGTGATCCGATTATCTTTGACAACGCAGCGCTCTTCTGCAGGACGGGAAATTCGCTGGCAATGCGATTTCTGGCAGCGGCGCGCGATGCAGTGATTTTGGCCGGAGCAGGAGCTCCGCAGGACATAGCCTGGCGGGTGGAAGAAGCTATGGCGGCCATGCTGGTGCACCGGGGAAAGTGCCGCGAATGCGAGGCAGTGGAGTTTCTGCAGGCAAGTTGACGGAAGCGGATTGAGTTCGACCGCGCGTGGGGCGGGTCGAAAAAAGAGGACCCGGCGGCGTGGGTGCCGGGTCCTCTTTGCAGCAGCTCTGTTGCGGGGTATGCGCGGCGCGTGAAGAGATTCTGACCGCGATGCTGGTGCACAGAGCGAAGTGCCGCGAGGGTAGGGTTTCTCGCGGAGCAGGTTAACAGGGATCCAAGACGTTGTATCCATCCGCCATGGGCACGTAAGCATGAAGGCCCGGCTGCGATCGCGGCCGGGCCTTCTTGTTTTTGTTTGAGCTTGTAGCGGGTTGAGAGGAAGCGCGACCAGGTATTAGCCATCAGTCGGTGCCAGCTGGTACGGCGCCTTGAAATACGGGACGCCCGCGGCGCAATAAGGTGGCGCTGACGCGCGTCGGATAGGCCGATTCCGTTCCTCTTGCAAGGAACAGAATCGGAAAAATGAAGTCGCTTCGCCTTCGGCTACGCTCCAGCCTGCGGCAGCAAGGTGCGGTCCTGCGGACCGGAACTTTATCCCGGGCGGAGATCGATTGGATTTGGGAACCGACTGCGCGCTCGGTCGCAGGGGCTAACCGCACTCAAGCAAAGCTTGAGTGCGGTCATCGGTTCAGGCTCTCCGTCGCGTACCGACCCGATCAGTTGTCATCTTTATCGGTCCTACGACTGAAGGGATGTCAAGACCGTCGCAGAAATACATGACTTCAGAGCCCCGCGAAGCTGATCTGGCCGAATAGCCGATGTTGTACGTGATGTGCCGGACGCCCAGGTAAAGATCATGGATCGGCTCTACATTATCGTAAGAAACGATCCAACGCTGCGGTATCGCGTTTTTCGTTATGAATTCAGCAATGCTCTCATGGTCAGAGTGTTCGTAGAAGTCGTAATAAAGATCGCGACCCTTCACGTAATAAGGTGGGTCCAGGTAAATCAACGTATGATCTGGCCATTTCGAGACGCCACTTTTAAGAAACTTTAGGGCGTCTAGTCGGGTGAGCTTAATGCGACTTCTTAATTTTGCGATCTCTTCGATTCGCCGGACTAGTTCTGGGGCGTTGAAACGGGCATCGATCTTCCATGGTCCAGTCTGTTCCCGCCCGCCGATGATGCCTCCATTTAGTATGCCTGAGCGGTTGGTTCTGTTCAGAAAGAACATCGCAAAACCAAGTTGTAGATCATCATGGTTTGCCGCGTGCGTGAGAATGCGCCGCTGCTTATCCCACAACGCAACTGTTAGTGGTGTTCGTCTGACAAGGTCGCAGAGGTCATCTGTGCGATCGAGAACGCTTTTCCAGAAAGCATATACGGGTCTGCTCACATCATTGATGTGGATCCGGGATACGTATTCGTGGAACAAGAGTTCCAAGGCAATCGCTGCGCCACCTGCGTAGGGTTCAACATACTCACCATCGAGCAGACGGTTTTCCTTCATCAAGGCCTTGACGTATGCAGCCAATTTGGCTTTGCCGCCCGGATACCGAAGGGGAGTGAAATGCCGAGGGGTTCGGAGGACGGATTGCTCAGATTCGGTCACGGCCATATTTTCTCAAAAAAGAACTGCGCATTGTCCCACGCAGTTGAAAGCTGATTCTCGGTCGGAGAGTAGTGTCTGTTGTGTATGTAGGCGTGCAGCGTATCGATAGAAAACGGGTGATGGGGATCGACAATGCCCTTAGTAACGCCTATAAAATCTTTCTGCACCCCTGCGCCATTGTTGACGAGGTGTTCAACTGTCTCGTTGACCTTTGTGGCCAGCTTCTTTTCCGAGGTGTGGCCGCGATGCGTGAAGGTGAGCGGTAGCTTGGCGACGCTCACAAGGTATTCGTCGACGGATATTTCAAGGAATACACGAAAGAGCACGGAGATGGCTTGCGGGTGCCTTGTCAATTGGAGGCTTTTTAATTCTTCGAAGATGCCAGCTATTTTCGGCACCGGGATGTTCAGCTTGTAAGCTCGCGGAATTAGTGTGGTGCGAGGTGATGGGCGGCGGACATGTGGACGTTTGCTTATGGGTGCGTGCTTGGCGGAGAAGTCTTTGTCGGTAATGGTGTCGACAGCGACTAGCGTGCCCGTCTTTTTTGACAAGTCGGCTCGATCAGCTAGCTTCAACTTGGCGATGTACCCGTTTTGCTGATCCTTGGTCTTAACGTCGTTGACGTTGATCTCCTTTTCGGCGAGATCGAGGACGATCTTCTTAAGGGGTTTGATCGCCTCATCTGGTGGCAGCTGCGTAAGAAGCTTTCCTTTGTCGATTTCTACGCCGATTTCCGCCCGAACTGCCGGGTTGGAAAGAAGTCGGTCTAGGGTCGTGAGGAACTTTGCAGTGTTAATCCGTTCGACTTGGTCTTCGGAAAGGTTGCCGTGCTCCAAGACGAATTCAAAGGCCTGCAGGGCAGGATCTCTGCCCGCAAATCTTGAGCCGGCAACGGATGACCAGTTGACGATTCCCCGACCGCCATCCTCGCCGGTATGGCGCCGACGTATCCATTCATTGCCCTCGGCCCTATCGGTGACCTCGAAGCAGTCAACCGGCTCGATATTCTTCGCGTCGAATTTGTGCGAAGCCTTCAGGAGGCGCTTCCGAAACGCTTCCGGCATTGCGAATGTGTGGATAAGGGACGGATTTTTTAGCAGCTTTGCGGAGAGGATTCGCCGGTTTCCCTCGAGCACGATGAATTTTCCCGATCGATCGGAGCGCATTACGAGGCACCGATCCATGGGGCTGAATCCCCTCACGGCAATGCTCTCGGCAAGGTTGATTAGCTTTGCCTTCTGTTCGGTGATGATCTTTTGCATTGCATCCCGCTGATCGGTGGCGGGAGTGATGCGCGGATTTTGCAAATCTAGATCGAGGCTATCAATCTTAAGTTGTTTGGCAGGCATGTGTTCAGTAGTCCCGCACGAGTATATAACATGGGGCTATCCTTTATGTCGTTGAATCGGGGCACGTTGTTATCAGGATAGGTATCCTCTATCATTGTTGCATCACGACCCGATAAGGGTTAGTAAGATCGAATCCCGCGCACTCAAGCCAATCAGTCCCTAGTAGAGACATACCGGGGTATCACTGCCAAGGCGCTCAGTTTCGATTGAGCCATTTATGGGTTGAGTTCAACATAAATCGCCAAACCCACCCATGCGAAGTTGGATCCAAGTACGTTGTGCTTGGGGTCAGGTGGGATGACGTCTGCGTGGCGATGAAAGTAGTGCGTTCCCGGTGTGACAAGGTTGTGGCCGACCTCTGAATTCCCGGAGTAAGGGCCGTGTCCAGGCAGGTAATCGGTGCCGTCGTTTCTGGGACAGTCGGTGTTGGCCATCAGGCAGTCCACCGTATCCGGGCCGTCAGTCGGAGGGTTGGTGAGCCAGTTTTGCCAATAAGTAATTGGCGTGGCGCTCAGGTTTACCTGAAGCAGAGCACCCAACTGCAGATCGTTTGAGAATGTCGTTTTAGCGGAACCCGCGCTGACATCCGGGGCAGGGCCGCTAGTGTACATACCGGAGGCGGTGCTAGTAGTGTCCACCTGACCATTGAATTTCGGCACGTCATAGATTTTGAGTTCGGCCGGATTCGAGTTGGACATGGTCACAGTTACGGTACAAGCCGCGCTGGTATTCGAAGTTCCTTTGTACCAGGCGATGAGGCCCTGGTTGGTGTTCACGCCTTGTGACGCAGCCAAAGACCAGGTTGGGACACACCCATTGACGGAGAGGGGAGGGCTGACGGTGTTCGCGCATGCGCCATTTGCGTATTCGGTACAGGGGATGGAGACCTCGAGAAACAAGGGATCTCCGCTATCCGGCGTTATGGAGCCAGAAATCAGGGCGGTGCCGGAATCGATACGACCGCACGCACTCTTTGTTACGTGCTGGTCCGTAAGGGGAGGAGCGCAATTACACTTGCCGTCGTCTGTGAGGGAGCAATGGTCCGCTGGCGGGGGGTTCCAGTGGCAGACGATGCCATTGTCGCCGGAAGCTCTCTGACTACCGGCGGCACAGGGCCAGTCATGGCCGCTCGAGGACCATTTTTGAGGACCACCGTTTCGAATCCTTCCAATTCCAAACTCGGCGTATTCGTCATTAATGGGGTTGCTGCAGTTATTGCGGTTTTCTGAGGGCATGTAATTGTCAGGGAGCGAATCACAAGCAGGAAGCGGTTGGGCTGGGGTAATGGGAGCCTTGCCCGTTCCTTCGGGAGAAAAGACAATTTGATACACCGGGGCGTCACCACCGAACACTTCAGGATCGTTGGGCCACGTGTAGGCACCATGCAGTACAGAATGCAGGGTGTCATCACCAACACACGCGACCGCCTCGCCAGTTCCGCCGAAAATTACGTCTTTGCAACTGCCAACGATGGGTTGATCCTGCCAATCGTATTGATTGGCGCCGCCCTGGTCCAGTGGGTTGATGGATCCGTAAGTGTTGTTGCAAGCCACCTTGGAAGCTGGCGCGGCGAACTGGGGATCGGGATGGTTATTACATTGGCTGACCGTCCCCTTATAGAAGGCTCTGATCTGGCAGGTACCTTTCTCCTTTGGACCGCTGTTATGGAAACAGGCAACGTGTAAGTCCTGTCCCGGCTTATTCTGAGGGCAGTCTAAGTCCGAGTCACAACTTTGACCGTATGTTATCCCTGGATCTCCTGCACAAAAGGTGGTCCAAGCGTAGCAGTTCTTATCCTTTGCCGGGTTGCAGCCAGCTTCTCCGAGTTCCGTGGGAAACTTGTACTTTCCGCAGTTACTAAGGCAAGCGAGTACATTATTCCCGGATGGCATTGCAGGGTTGCCATTGCCGTCGACAATGATATAACCCAATAAGGGATAGTCCTTCTCGACGCTGGTGGTTTGATCGATGTCAGAACGCAAGAGCTGGAAGACGCCGTTGGTCGCCGTCTGACACTTGCCGGGTTCTCGCAGATCGGCTCCATGGACGGTGAGTGGCCAGTTGTAGGCCAACCAGTGAAAATCTGTATCACTGGTGGGATTCATGGCGTCACCCCCGCGCGGGTAGACGTCGATGGTAAGATTCGCGCCGTTGACGGCACTTATATCGGGAAAGTCCCTATAGTAGCCTTCCGACAACTGATAGAAGGTCCACTCCGCCAAGGAAGTACCTGGCGGTGCTCCCAGGTTGGCTGAGCTACAGTCATACTGGCCGCCACAACCGCCGGTTTCGCACTGGGCGCGGTTAGTAATCGGGTCGTAACGGCAACCGGTTCGGGCCCAGAAGTTCGACGTCTGACCCTTGACCTGCTGCCCGTACCATTCGGGAGGAATGTCAATCGTAAGCACGTTGAGAGTGCTTCCCGGCGTGTATTTTTGCATTACCCAGGTTCCCGACTGGGGAAAAACCGGCCACCCGGGAGAACCTTGTGCGTGCGATGCAGTGGCCGCTCCCAGGATTACCTGGTCGGAGCAGTTGATCAATTGCACCTGTCGCTTAATGTTCGGATCCTTTGGTGGTGGGACCACGAGGTTGTCCATATACTCCTTCGAACCACAGGGCGGCTCGGTTTGAGCTTGAGCTGCGGAGCACCAAGGCAAGATCAGGCCAACTCCGAGAACAATTTGCAGAGCCGTGAAAAAGCTACGATGGGAACGAGTGCCGCCGTTGCGAGACGATTCATTCTTAACGAAACTCAGGAATGTTCCTGGGGACAGTTTAGCTAGTCGACGGAGCTGCATGGCACCACTCCTTTGAGTCTCGGAGGGTCGAGACGTGGCAGACGATAGGCCCGTAAACGCGCAGCAGCGGTATCGCTCAGATTTTGGGTTTGGGACTGAGCGGCTGGATTATCGGACGAACGAAAGTTGCCTGTCAACCAGCTTCTGAACGATCTACCTAACCTCCTACTACAGAGGTCGCTTTATTCGAAGGGGGGCGGTCGCGGATCGCTGAGCTTCAGGAACGTAAACAGTATTACAGTCTCCCCTGCCGAAAACATTCAGCGCAGCCCCGGTTGGTCTATCGTTATTCCGGAACAGGAGGGTCGATCCTTGAGCGGCCATTCAGGAAAACGGAGTAGAGCTCTTTGTGTGGCGATGTGCCTGATTGCGTTCCTCCCGATTAGTTGCGGCAAGAAGGTAGCGCCCCGGGAGTCAGCCGCGGCGCGCGGTGTTCAGGAAAAGGCGAAAACGCCGGAAGTAGTGTTGCCGATCCATTTTGATCGCCACACGGACGATCTCGACGGCATGGTCAGGCGGCGCAATATTCGCGCGCTTGTGCTCATCAATCCCATAGGCTTTTTTTACGATCGGGGACACCCACGGGGAGTGATGTACGAAGCGCTCCAGGAACTCGAGAAGTTTACGAACCAGAAGCTCAAGACAGGCACGCTCAAGGTAAAAGTCACCTTTCTGCCCGTGCGCCCGGACCAGGCGGAAGCCGCATTGACGCAGGGGATGGGCGATCTGATCGCCTACGCTCTGGTGGTTACGCCCGAGCGGGAGCAGCGGGTTGCATTCACGATTCCGTTGGAAAAAGATGTGCAGCACGTGATCGTGACCGGTCCAAGCTTTGAGGGATCGGTTTCGACGCTGGCGGATCTCGGAGGCAAGCAGGTCTATGTCAACCCACTGGCGGTCAGCTATCAGGACCTGCAGCAAGTCAACGAAACGCTGCGGAAAGAAGGCAAGGCGCTTATCGACATCAAGGCGGCAGACGAGAATCTGCTGGAAGATGACCTGTTGCAGATGGTGAACGCGGGCATGCTGCCAGCGACGGTTGCGAGCGCTTCAAGGGCGAGACTGTGGTCGCAGGTGCTGCCCCACCTTACGCCGCATTTCAACCTGGTGGTCGCCAGCGGTGAGCAGACGGCATGGGCGGTGCGGAAAGACAATCCTCAGCTCAAGGCGCTGCTGGATGAGTTCGTGACTTCGCACGCAGCGGGAACTGCGTTCGGCAATACGCTGCTGCGCCGCTATCTGCAAAACACGAAGTGGGTGAAGGATGCGACGTCTCCGGAGGAGATAAGGAAGTTTCAGGCGTTGCTCGCGCATTTCCAGAAATATGCCGGGGAGTACGACTTCGACTACCTGATGATTGCGGCTCAGGGATACCAGGAGTCGCTGCTTGACCAGAACAAGCGGAATCCGAGCGGCGCAGTGGGCATCATGCAGGTGATTCCCAAGTACGCCGCAGCCAATCCGATCGACGTTCCGAATGTGAGCACGGCGGAAACGAATATCGAGGCTGGCGTGAAGATGTTGCGCAACATTGAGGACACATATTTTGACGATCCCAAGATCGATCGACTGGACAAGACGCTCTTTGTGTTCGCGAGCTACAACGCGGGGCCGAATCGTATTGCGAGGCTTCGCAAGGAGGCGCAGGAGCAGGGGCTCGATCCTAATAAGTGGTTTAACAATGTCGAACTCATGGTTGCCAAGGATATCGGCCAGGAAACTGTCACTTACGTGGGCAATGTGTACAAGTACTACGTCGCATACAAGCTGGCCGTGGAGCAGGCGCAAGTAAAGCAGAAAGCCAAACAGGGCAACTGAGACGGCCCGCATCTGCGATAAGGCACAGACACAGTTACCTATTGCGATGAGTTGGGCGGCAGCACCTCGAATGGTCGCATCATCTCGTTGTCTTCGTGTTCGAGGATGTGGCAGTGCCAGACGTAGCGGCCGGCGTATCCATCGAAGGGGATGATGATGCGCGTGACCATAGCGGGGTCGGCGCGGACGGTGTCTTTCCATCCTAGTTCTTCGGGCGCGGGCGGCTGGGCGGGTCCGAAGAAGTGCAGCGTGCCCCTGGACTGGTATTCGAAGGTGTCGAAGGGGCGCCGGTCGAGGATCTGGAAGCGAACCAAATGCAGATGGATGGGGTGGGAGTCGTCGGTGAGGTTGACGAGCTCCCATATCTCCGTGGTGTGGAGGACGGGTTTTTCGGTGATGGGGGCGTGCCAGTGAGTGTTGCTGAGCAGCATGCCCATGGAGCGCTGGATGTCGTCGAGACGCTCGTCGAGTGTGAGGCGGCGAGTGCGGATGGCGCTGGATTCGGCGAGGCGCGGGGTGTCGTGGAGGGTGGCGGGGATTTGCGCTGTATTCGACTCTGCTGACGCTCCGCCCGGGATGACACCGTCATCATTTGTGTTGCGCGCTTCGCTCAGGACGACGGGTGTGTAGGTGGGGTCGGCAGCAAGCTGGATGTGCCGTCCGTGCGGGGACTCGGTCTGTCCTTCGTACCAAATCCCGGCACTTCCGTGCCGGGCTACGGATTGTTTCGTGCCTTCGGGACCATCGGATTGTCTCCTCCCTTGAGGGCTCTGGGATTCAGGCGCGGGGCTCTGGTATTTCAAAGCGGTCGCGACGCGGAATTGCAGGATCTGGAAGCTGTCGCTGATGAGCTCGATGTGTTCGCCGGCGAGGGAGCTGAAGTCGATGAGGATGTCGGCGCGTTCGGCGGGAGCGAGGGTGATGCGGCGGAGGGGGACGGGTGCGGCGAGGAGTCCCTGGTCGGACGCGATGGCGTGGAGGGGGGCGTGGTTGCGCAGGGAGAAGCGGAAGAAGCGTCCGTTGGAGCCGTTCATGAGGCGGAAGCGGTAGATGGTGGGCTCGACGTCGAGGTGGGGCAGGAGCTTGCCGTTCGCGAGGATGGCGTCTCCGAAGACCTCGGGTACCCAGATCTCGCCGCGCTTGCCGGAGACGGGGTAGTCGAGCTGGCCGTCGGCGCGGAGGATGCGGTCGCAGATGAGCAGCGGGATGTCGTGGGGGCCGGCGGGCAGGCGGAGGGCGTCTTCGCGGGGGTCACGGAGGATGCAGAAGCCGAGCATTCCGGCGTAGGTGTTGAGGCGGTTAATGCCCATCGTGTGGTCGTGGTAGAAGAGCGTGGTGGCGTGCTGGAGCGAGGGGTAGTGGCAGAGCTGGGAATGGCCGGGGAGGGTCCATTCCTCGGGGTATCCGTCGCTGGCGGCGGGGGTGCGGCCTCCGTGGAGGTGGATGACGGCGCGGACGTCGGGGACGGTCTTTTCGGCTCCGTGGAGGGAGTGGTCGATGGTGAAGATGTGGTGCGAGGGCAGGTGGTTCTGCCACTCGACGATCATGCCCCGGGCGACGGGCGATTCGAGGGTGGCGCCGGGGAATGACCTGCCGATGGTCCACATGCGGGTGGGGGCGAGGTCACGATGGAGCTTGATGGCAGCCTCGGCGATGGGGAGGCGGTAGAAGGGGATCTGCTGCTTCGGGTTGTCAGGGTCGGGGCGGGTTCCGGCGGGCTGCGCGATGTCGGGGATGGGCAGCGGGTCGACGAAGGCGGCGAGGGTGGTGGGGTCAAGGATCGGAGCGGGGACGGAGGATCTGGGCTGGGCTTGCAGGTCGGGGTCGAGTGCGAGTCCGGCGAGAGCGAGCGGGCTGGCGGTCAGGAAGGTGCGGCGGGTGAGCTGCGGTCGGGACTTCAAGCGGGGTGGTTCTCCTCAAAGAAAAAGGGTAGCAGCGCGGGGCCGCTACCCTTTCGTGCGTAGGTTGGAGGTTTACTGGGCGCTGTTCTGGTTGGTGGTGACCAGACCGCTGACGGGGTTGAGCAGGTATTCGCCGGAGTTGGAGGGGCTGGTGAAGTCGAACATGCCGTTGATTGTTCCGGCGACCGCGTCAAAGGAGCCGGTGATGCGCTGACCGCCGAGCCAGTTGTCCTCGATGAAGCGCATGATCGAGGACTGGTCGGTGACGGTGTGGTCGACGTAGTTCTGCTTCGCGTAGGGCGAAATGACCATGAAGGGCAGGCGCGGGCCGTAGCCGCAGCGTCCCTGGGCGTGCTCGACGCTGACGCCGGCGAGGGCGGTGTTGGCGCTGCTGCCGCACTGTCCGGGGGCGGTAAGTGCGTCCATCGCGGTCTGCGACTGGTTGACGATAGGACCCATCTGGTGGTCGTACCAGCCGTCGGAGTCATCGTAGGCGATGATGACGGCGGTGGACTTCCACTCGGGAGTGGTTTGGAGGAAGTTGATCATGCTGACGATGAAGTACTGCTCGTCGAGCGGCGTCGAGTAGCCGGCGTGGGCATCCTGGTAGCCGGGAGCCTTGAGGAAGCTGACGGCGGGCATGTTGTGAGCCTGCACGGCGGCGGTGAAGTCCTGGATGTCGTACTGATGGTTGGCCTGGTCACCATCGACGCCGATCATGTTGACCGAGGTCGGGCGGAGGTGGTTGGGATTTGCTGTCGAGGTGTAGTACTGAAAAGGCTCATGGTGCGGGATGTAGTCGGCCTTGGGAGTGCCGACGGCGGCGGAAGTGCTTGAGCGGTTGCAGCCGGTGGTTCCGTTGGGGTTCTTTATCGACAGGTTGAATCCGCCTTCAAAGAAGCCCCAGGTGATGCCCTTGGCATTGAGCAGGTCGCCGATGTTCTGACCGCTGAAATGTACGAGGGCTCCAGTGGTAGTGGAGCACTTGTCGCCGACGGGATCGGCATCGCTGACCAGCGTGTAGCCGCCCGCACCGTCGCTGACGACGTCGCCGCCAGCGTTGCTCTGGTCGTCAACACCATTAGTCTGGCCGGCAATCAGATTGATAGCACCCGGCGTAGAGGGTCCAAAGTTGGTGCCATAGGAGTTGTCGTCCATGGCGTAGCGCTGGGCGTAGTTCCAGAGCGCGGTCACGGTGTTGCCGTCATAGTAGCCCATGACAAGGCCATTCGTTGCCTGTCCGGTGGGTGGGGGTCCCGGGGTTCCGGTGTATTGCGGGAAAGAGTCCATCAGGCCGCCGTGGAAGGCCTGCTGCTCGGGAGTGTAGTCGTGGTCCTGATCGGCGGTAGCCGCCTGGGAGCGGTCAAGGCGGAAGGGATTCGACGCCCCACCGGCATTTCCGGTCTTGTTGAGCCAGTTGGGATTTAGAAAGAGGAGCCCGTCGGTGTAGCCGTTCACATTGGGCGTGCCAGGCTTGGCGTGGAAAGCGGGTTCATTGGGCGGGTTGGTCGCGTTGGGATAGGTGCCGAAGTAATGGTCGAACGAGATGTTTTCCTGGAAGATCACAACAAGATGCTTGATTGGGGTGGAAGTCGAGCCGTAGGACTGCGCCTGGAGGGGCACGGATCCTGCCATCTGACCGGCAATCATGAGTGTTGCCAGCGATGTTGCGAGTGCTTTTTGCATCACGGTTCCTCGGGGGTGCGGCGTGCTGCCGACGACCGTCCCAAGGAATAAACGCCTCACTGCGTTCAATGCGTTACGGATTTGTTACAGGACGGAGAAAAAATGAAGAGTCAAAGTTGAGGTCACTCGGCCGTACTGGAGATGATCGATCCAGACAGCCTTGCGTGACCAGTTGCTCGATTCGCAAGGGTGGTAGTTTGCCAGATGTTACTGTGAACGCGACAAGCTGTGCAGTAATTGGCAACGGTTGACTGATAAATGCTTTCAGCGAGCTTCGATCATAATTGTATCGAGAACAAAAGATCCGTCCGGCTCGACCTGAAAGTACTCGCGCACTTCGTGCGGGGCATTCAGAAGCAGTGAGCTAATCGCATGTACGTAAAAGTCCGGCGTCCTCATCCGGGTGACCCATGCGGTGAAGTCGAGGGGAAGCTTCCACGTGGATTGCGCATTGACCGCGAATCCCGTCTCTGTGAGCATCGAGTTCCATTGAGACGGCGAATAGTTTCGCACGTGGGATTCGTCCCGCAGCAATTCGATTGCCTGCAGGTGGGTATCGAACAGCGGATTTTCGGGGGCACATGTATCGATCATGACGAGGCCGCCACCCGGCTTGAGAACTCGCCGAGCTTCTTTGAGTGCTGTTCGAATCTCGGTCCAGTGGTGCGCGCTATATCGTGTACAGACAAAATCAAAGCTGGCATCCGGGAAGGGAAGCGCTTCGACAGTGCCTTGCCTGGTAAGGATATTCTGGTGGCCACGTTTCCGGGCCTCATGATCGACTGTGCGCAGCATGTCGGCAGAGAGATCATAAGCAACGATCGAGGTTACATGGGGCGCCGCGGCAAAGCTGAGGTGTCCCGCTCCACAGCCCAGATCCAGTACGGAAGCATCCGGCGTTCGTTGCAGCCTGTCTGCAATTGAGTCGAGGTCGGTACCCTGACTGTGGACGGTGCTGGAGAGATAGGCGGCTGCTACTTCCCCAAATTGCTGTTCCACCTTGAGTGCATGATGCGACATAGCGTTGTTTCGATTTTACAAGGGCTTCCCACCAGTCACGGAATAGAGGGGTGACTGTTGATCCTGCTATGGCGAGCTGAGCAGTTTCGCGGGTAGCGTCGATTGTATTCGTAACGCCGAGAGAGAGAGAGCCGTTTGGCTTTTATCCGGGCGTTTTGACTCCGTTCTTAAGCATCTCGACGGCCTTTTCGAGGCGGCGGGAGCGTGTCTCTTCTCTTTTGGCTTCGGTGATCCACCGGCAGTACTCCTTGCGATGGGTGTAGCTGAGGGATTCGAAGAAGGGC